>Ga0206902_10045_pt2 | contig 34111 bp, 31 predicted proteins | sample Alteio_BWOrgHeat_44_FD_153242 | JGI IMG/M metagenome (GOLD analysis project Ga0206902, IMG submission 153242) | Enriched cells from forest soil in Barre Woods Harvard Forest LTER site, Petersham, Massachusetts, United States -... | ecosystem: Environmental > Terrestrial > Soil > Temperate forest >... | reverse complement strand
CAACAGGCGCCGCTGCGCTAACTCCCCACTTTTCTTCAAGATCTTTTACAAGACCTGCAACTTCTATTACGCTCTGATTACTGAGCCAGTCTATTACTTGTTCTTTTGTTATGTTTGCCATTTTTTTATTCCTTGATTGGTTAGCTCCTCAAAAATGAGAAATTTAAGAGAAAATATTCCTTCCTCCTAACTCAATTCTTCAGATTTTTTGTTGTTAATTTGATTTTCCATTCTTTTAGAAATTTTTGCCCTTTTAGCCCCTCGCTAAATACATTAAAAATTTATCCTTTCTTAGCCTTCGCATCCAAAACATTTAAGACCCCTTGTGGAACAGCATTCAAAACATACAGCAATTGTTTTGCAGGGGTATTTAGTAACCCTAGCAATTGAGCACGTAACACTTCCAGCGAAGGCAGCTTTGATAGCTTTTCAACCTCAGCTGCAGACATCAATTTGTCCTGCATTATCCCTACCTTAACTGTTCCCTTTTCATTATTTTCTTTGTAGAATTTTAATAAAATTTTCGCAATTTCAGATGGATTCCTTCCTCCAATAATAATAGCGGTTTGCCCTGAAAGCTTGCCAAGCTGTGGTAAGTTTTTACGAACAGCTGCAATCGATAAAACACTATTTTTTACCACATGAAACTCAGCTGATTCCTTTGATAATGCTTTTCTTAAATTCCTTGTATCATCAACTGTCATCCTCCTAAAATCAGTTAGAAATATGTGGTCAGATTTTTCTAGATGGCTCGCAACTTCCTCAACTAAATATTTTTTCTCTTCTCTCATATTAAAAATCCTCGGCTAGTTTTGTAACCCCTTTAAATCTATTTTGACACTTGGACTCATTGTTAAACTGACACTCAAACTCTCAACAAAATTACCCTTAATAGCGCTCGACTTTGATTTCTCAAGTGCCTCTATTGCAACTCTCGCATTCTCCAAAATCTCTTGCTCACCAAAAGAACGCTTACCAACGACTATAGCAACATTGGCTCCTTTGTCCATTCTAAAATCAACCCTTCCAGCTTTAACTTCTTTTACCACCTTTGCAATGTCATCGGACACCGTTCCATTTTTTGGGTTAGGCATAAGTCCTCTAGGTCCAAGTATCTTTGCTAAAGACCGAACCTTCTTCATCGCTGAAGAAGTCGCAACCGCTACGTCAAAATCCATCCAGCCTTCCTCGATCTTTTTAATAAGGTCTTCTAACCCTGCATATTCAGCTCCCGCTACCTTCGCTTCTTCTGGATTTTCGGTAAAAACTAGCACTCTCACTGCTCGGCCACTTCCATGAGGTAATCCTACCGACCCCCTAACCGTTTGGTCAGTTTGCTTAGGGTCTACACCCAAATGAGCCGTAAGCTCAATTGTTTCATTAAACCTTGCTTGAGGCATTTTATATAAGGTCTTTACAGCCTCGCTCAGTAGATATTTCTTGTTTAAATCAGCTACCTGTAGAGCTTTTTGATAACGTTTACTTTTTTTATCCATAATAATATTTCCTCAAATTAACCAACAACTTCTATTCCCATACTCCTCGCAGTCCCTTCAATCATGCGTCTCGCAGCCACAAGGTCATTTGCATTTAAATCTTCCATTTTGGTCTTGGCAATTTCTTCTATTTGCTTTTTGGTCACCTTCCCCGCTTTATCACGATTCGGCACTCCTGATCCTTTAGCAATTCCAGCTGCCTTTTTTAAGAGCACTGGTGCAGGCGAAGATTTAATTATAAATGAAAAGGATTTGTCAGAAAAAACAGTGATGACAGTAGAAACTACCATCCCAGCTAGCTTTTTTGTCTTTTCATTAAACTCTTTACAAAAAGCCATAATGTTAATGCCCGCGCCCCCTAAAGCAGGTCCAACAGGAGGGGCTGGATTTGCTGCCCCAGCTGGTAATTGCAACTTAATTTCTTTAACAAGTTTTTTCATGATTTAAAATTCTTATCCTTCTTAGCTTATAAATGTTAACTGTCTGCTCGCTGTACTTGCCAGTATTCTAACTCAACTGGTGTAAAACGACCGAATATTGAAACTGATATCTTAAGCTTTCCTCGCTCCGTGTCAATCTCTTCTATCGTTCCAACTAAATTTAAGAAAGGACCATCCGTGATTTTAACGCTCTCCCCCATCTCATAAAGCACTTTCGGAACCTCTTTGCCTTCCACTTCCTTAACCTGGGCCAAGATCCTGTCGATCTCTTTTTGCTTTAATGGAACAGGGCTATCCCCACCTACAAAATTAATAACCCCCTGGATTCCTTTAATAAAGTACCAAGGTTCTTGCAATAGCTTGCCTTCATCATCATATAAACGCATTTTGGCAAAAACATACCCCGGATAAAATTTACGAACACGTACCGTCTTACGACCACTCTTTACCTCCGTTACCCTTTCCGTAGGCATCAAAACCTCATATATATAAGCCCCCATCCCCTCAATATCAATCAGTCTTTCAATATACTGCTTTACCTTCGTTTCTTGATTGGAAATAGTCTGTATAGCATACCAGTGAATCTTTTCTGTCGGCGATTCCGATGGTGTTATTTTTTGGTCCATGTGTTTATAAAATTTATTTAGCCTCCGAAAATTCTCTGTACCCACGTCGTTAATAAATTGACAATTTGAAACAAGGAAAAGTCCACTATTCCCACATAAATTCCCATCAATATAATGCCCACAAGGACAACGATGGTAGAATACCTCAGTTCCTTCCAGGTAGGCCATGAGGCCTTTTTAAGCTCAGTGAACATTTCTTCAAAAAATGTTCTTATCTTTATAAATGGGTTTTTCATTGACCGTTATTTGTTATGAAAAAGATTACTGCATAACTCGCTTGGACGAAAGGAGTGCAGTAGTCTTTCAAATGGCAGGAGGAGAGGGACTTGAACCCGCAACCTGCGGTTTTGGAGACCGCTGCTCTACCAATTGAGCTATCCTCCTTTATATTCATTTTATTTAATGCGAGACGCCGAGAACCATTTAATAAGCCCTCGGCACTCTAAAACAATTCTCTCTTTTACTTGATGATTTCAGTAATACGACCAGCGCCAACAGTGCGTCCCCCCTCACGAATAGCAAAACGTTGACCCTTTTCCATAGCAATAGTCTTATTGAGCACCAGCGTTAACCCTAAGTTGTCACCAGGCATAACCATTTCTACCCCATCTGGCAGCTTAACAATACCAGTAACGTCCGCTGTACCAAAAAAGAACTGTGGAGAATACCCATTAAAGAATGGAGTATGGCGGCCTCCTTCGTCTTTAGTTAAAACATAAATTTCAGCTTTAGCTTCTGTATGAGGAGTAATAGTACCTGGTTTTGCTAAAGCTTGACCTCTTTCAATTTGGTCTTTCTCTATACCACGCAGAAGAAGACCAACGTTATGACCTGCTTGGGCTTCATTGAGGAGTTTACGGAACATTTCCACACCCGTACAGATACTCTTCATTGTTGTTGGATTTAGGCCAACAATTTCAAGTTCGTCGCCCACCTTCACCTTGCCACGTTCAATACGGCCCGTTGCCACTGTACCCCGTCCCGTAATCGAGAAAACACCCTCAACTGGCATAAGGAAAGGTAGGTCAATCGCACGCTCAGGCATTGGGATGTCCTTATCAAGGGCATCCATTAGAGCATCGATCGATTTTACACCCTTTTCCTTGCCTTCTAAAGCTCCTAATGCAGAACCACGAATGATGGTAGTATTATCTCCATCAAATTTGTATTTCTTCAAAAGGTCACGGATTTCCATTTCGACAAGCTCTAGAAGCTCCTCGTCATCCACTAAATCGACTTTGTTTAGGAAAACAACAATCTTTGGCACCCCTACTTGATAAGCTAGTAGAATATGTTCCCGCGTCTGCGGCATAGGGCCATCAGCAGCGCTAACTACCAGGATAGCGCCATCCATTTGGGCAGCTCCGGTAATCATGTTCTTAACGAAGTCAGCATGCCCCGGACAGTCAATATGCGCATAGTGCCGTTGTGAAGATTCATACTCCACGTGCGCTACTGCTATCGTTACAATCTTGGACGCATCCCGAACATTACCCCCCTTAGCAATTTCTGCATAAGATTTAAACTCAGCTAACTTTTTATCGGATTGAACCTTAAGGATAGCGGTCGTCACGGTGGTCTTACCATGGTCAACGTGCCCAATGGTTCCTATGTTTATGTGTGGTTTTGTACTATTGTAGGTTTCTTTTGCCATTATCTTTTACTTGTTTAAGTGTTTTTCTCTATTCTGGAGCCCTCGAGCGGATTTGAACCGCCGACCTCGTCCTTACCAAGGACGTGCTCTGCCAACTGAGCTACAAGGGCCCTCACTTTTAAAATTGCCAACCGACCTTAAAGGTGGGTTTTAAAGGTTATAATTTGTAAACAGTCCAGCGTCAGAGTCAATGATTAAATTTATTTTTTTTATCTACTTAATCCCTATTCCCCCACAAATACGACTTTTTAAAGCTCAACAGCTCCTGCTGTGCATCATATGCCTCTACCTTCCAAGCTGCAATAGGTGGAATCTCCCCCTCCGTTAGCCCTATCCAAATCTCCCTCGACCAACAACAGGCTGTATTTAAAGAGAATGAATAATTTCTAACCTCAGGATCTGTAATATCTACATACTTTAAAATAACCCGACTACCTTCTCCTAAATTACATACAGAATGATTCAATGTAACTACAAAATAAAGCCCTCCACGACAATCAGGATTCGTTCGTACTACACAATCCCATCCCTTATTTTCCTTACAAGTAAAATATTCTGAAATACGCTTAAACGCATTTGCCGGATAGCAACGCGCTTCTACCGATTCAATACATATAACACCATAACTCACTTGAATAAAAACAGCCATTAATACACTAACCACTATATGCTTGAATCTCATTTCATTACACACCTTTGTAGACTTTTTAGCCATAAAAGCAATTGTTTCTTGATTGCTTCTCATTAAAAGGGCTTTCTTCCCATACATTGAAAATTGTGTTGTTGCACAATTTTCAATGTAGATTAAAATTACTTTATACAATTATGACAGGCTCAACGCAGATTCAACAAGACTGATAGTAGATTTTTTATTTGCAATTATCGTTACGTAACGTTAAATTATAGTTATGCCAATAGAAAAAATGACACGCTCCAAAATGATTCAAGCTTTAAAGCTATTGGCTGAGCTTGCTGAAAAAGAACATCTTTATCTAGAGCTTTGCATCTATGGCGGTAGCGCTCTAATGCTAGCCTATGATTGTCGCGAAAGTAGCAAAGATATCGACGTCATAATGAGACCACGTGATAAAGCCTTAAGACTCGCACAAAAAGTAGCCGAAACTTTGAATCTACATGAAGATTGGTTAAATGACGATGTAAAAATGTATCTCGGCGAAAAACCGGCTCTCCGCCAATTAGTTTTGGATGAGGTCAATAGCCCTTTCCTCACCTTAAGCGTTCCAACTGCCGGCTATCTTTTAGCAATGAAAGCCCTAGCCTGCCGCAGAGTATTACCAGGTTTTAAAGGCGATATCGATGACCTCTCCTTTTTAATTAAAAAAATGAACATTCGATCTGTAGAAGAAATTCAAATACATATCGATAAATATTTTATAGACTCACCCTTGCCGGCCGCCACTGTCGCTTTTTTAGAAGACTTGCTCATAAAAATATGGGGCAATACACAACATGCATAGACCCCTTACAGCCGCGCAAGTATCCGAAAATCCAACAACGTTAAATGAATTCGGCTACAATTTAAAAGATTGGATCCACGAACTTAAACGAATCAGCGCTCGAAAAGAACTTTGGGAACGCGTTAAACAAAAACCTCGCCGCCTCAAATCTCTTTTTGAAGGGGGCGAAGTAGCCGATGCTTATTTAGCGGCGTATGTAGATCACTTATGTCGCCTATCTAAAATTCCTGCTCCCGATTGGGTGTATGCTCCAGACCTTGTGCTCGAGAATCCTTGGTTTAGCGACGATGTAAAAACCTTGCGTTTATACCTCATGATTAAAACTCCTCCTGCCTTTAAGGAGAAAAATATTTTTACAATCCCTGAAGTCACTTTCACAGTAAAAATCGGCCGACCCAAAACTAGCCTAGCGCACAAACGAGCGCTTGCGGCCAAACGCCAAAAAGCTTTTCGCAAACGCCAAAAACTAGAATTAGAATCCCTACGGAAGAAGGCTCTAAGATAAATCTTTTTTGTTCAAAGTTTAAAAACATCTTTTTTTCAAAAAAACAATAAGCAGCGCTTTTTGATCCAACAAAAAAACAGAAATTGCTGAGTTCAACTCTCAGCAATTTCCGTTTTATCTCAAATTATAGTAGTATCTTACAATTCCGTTTTAAATACCTTCTCAGGAAACTCTTCAAACCCCGAACAAATATTAATCGCCTTTTCAGGTAATAAAATATCGAAATTAATCCCCATCGAAGTCAGATGGTGTTTAATCCCTTCAGATGAAAATTTGTTTTTTGCCAAATATCTACAAATAATACCATCTAGGCTTTTGTCACCAGATACCTTTGGCGTACTTATGATCAATACTGTATTAGAAGGTATATGGCGCACTTTCAAAAGATGAGCTTCTTTACCACCTTTGATACAGACTGTAATACTAATCTTGACTTCTCCACCTTTACACGTCGTTTCTGAGTAATCGAATTTCTCTCTATATTCACTTGCATATACAGATATGCCTATTATCATAGAAATGCTAATAATAATTATGTTATTAATATTTTTCATATTATGAATATATGTACATATATAAGAAATGTCAATTACTGAGCTCAAAATAAAGCAACTATTTTTCAAGCAGTTGCTTAAGCAATCGAGAAAACTTGATGCCCCAATCTTCTTCTTTCCGCCCTACTCAGCCATAACAAAACTACCTAAAACTTTCGCTACCGAATAGTGTTTAAGCTTCACAAATTTCGGAAGCCCATTTTCGTAAACAATCGGTACCTCACCCTGAATCAACGGACTCGCATACTTGAAAAACTGATGCGCAACCCCTGCGCGATCTTCAGAAATCCAACTTTGTGGGAACACTTTGACTTCATTAGCCACTGTACTGAGAGGCGTTAAGCTCACTTCTGTTTGATATTGATCAGTAGAAGACCGGACGAGAACAATCATTTGACCCGATTTCCCATTAATCGCAGCTTTTACAGCTTCTGCACCACATATAAAAGCCTCATCGTTATCCCGCTGTGAAGAACAATGGATCGCTGAACGTTGATTAATCCCCAATTTTGCAGAGCGTGCCTTAATTCCGAGATTTTCTTGAACAAGGTTACTCAAATAATCAGCTACGCCACCTAGTGTCACATGACCAAAAGTATCCGTTTGCTTAGAGGCCCCTAAGTAATTACCTGACACATCTGTAACACCTTCGCTTACAACTACCATGCAGTAAGGTTTTTTTTGTAGAACCGATTGCACATCCTGTAAAAACTTTTCTTCAGAAAGCGCTACCTCAGGCATATAAATTAAATGCGGCGCATCTTCCGGTTGACCACGGCTTTTGGCAAGACTAGCGCCCGCAGCAATCCATCCTGTATTCCTCCCCATCACTTCCAGGATAGAAACAAAATCATGATTACCAATAGATTCATGGTCCAAAGCCATTTCTTTAACTGTCGTTGCAATGTATTTAATCACACTTCCATAACCCGGACAATGATCCGTCATCGGCAAATCATTATCAATCGTCTTGGGAATGCCAATCACCCTTAACTCATAGTTTTGTTCCTGAGCTAAATGATGAATTTTATTAGCTGTGTCTTGCGAGTCATTCCCTCCAATATAAAAGAAATACCGAATATTGTGCGCCTTAAAAACTTCTAAAACCCTTTCAAATTCTTGGGCTTGCTTCAATTTATGCCGGCAAGTACCTAGCGCCGCCCCTGGCGTCTGACGTAAACCGCGAATCACCTGTTGGGACTCTTCTGCCAAATTGATTAGGTTCTCACTTAAAATTCCCAAAACGCCATTGAGCCCCCCATAAATCTCTTCAATGCAGTCGTGATTTAAAGCCTCTAATACTACTCCAGCCAAGCTCGCATTAATAACAGTCGTAGGCCCTCCCGATTGGGCTACTAGCAAATTACCTCTTAGTTCTTCGTCCATAAATCTATTTTTTATAAAACATATTGTAGTACAGGAACTCTCTCCTAACTGCAAGTATAGAAATTGGAAAATGACCAGTTAGCTATAAAACAGTCGCCGGCTGATACCCCCTTGCCTCAGGAAACTTCTCTGCCCATCCCTCTACTTGTTTAACAAAGTCTCCCACTTGTACTTGTGCCGCACCCACACTCCCTAGTCCATTTTTCAGAATATTTGCCCATTGTTCACGCTTTAATTTTAACTTAGGCTCTTTCTCTAAACGCTCAAAAAAGTCATTTTTCTCAATCACCCCTGAACGCAAATCCCTCACTGTAGCTATTGCATGCTCCTTAATACATTCATGCGCAATTTCTCGCCCCATTCCGCTCTTCACTGCTTCCATTAATACCTGCGTTGTCAGCAAAAAGGGGAGGAAATAATAACTTTCTTGGGTCATAACTTCTTTAAATACTTCCATTTGCGAGAGAATAGTGATAAAAGTATCCAACAAGCCATCCATCACATAAAAACTATCTGGCAACACAACTCTTCTTACCACTGAACAAGATACGTCACCTTCATTCCACTGATCCCCCACTAGTCCCATTGCCATCGTAAGGTAACCCGAAAGCAATATCTTGAATCCATTAATGCGTTCACAGCTCTTCGAATTCATTTTATGTGGCATAGCTGAAGACCCCACTTGACCCTCAGCAAATCCTTCAGATAACAATTCATCGCCAGCCATGAGCCGTAGCGTTAAAGCAAAGCTACTAGGCCCCCCTGCTATTTGGCAAAGCGTGCTCACAACTTCAAAATCCAAACTCCTTGGATATACCTGACCCACAGCATTCAAAGCCTTTGGCGCCCCCAAATATTTCAATATCGCCTGATCCAGTTGCCGAGCCTTTGGCACATCTCCATTCAGTAAATAAACTTGATCCAGCTGTGTCCCAACCGCTCCTTTTAACCCCCGAAAACTATAATTTTCAATTACATACTGTAACCGTTCACACGCCTTCAATAGTTCTTCACCATACATAGATAAACGTTTGCCAAAAGTTGTCATTTGCGCAGCAACATTATGCGTGCGTGCTGTTAAAGGAATGTCTTTATAGACTTGCGCCTTCTTTGCTAATTGGAAAAGAGCTGCTACCACCTTTTTTCTAATAAGTAACAATGACCGGTAAATCTGCAGTTGCTCAACATTCTCAGTCAGATCTCGACTCGTCATTCCTTTATGAATATGTTGATATCCAGCTAGTTCGCAAAATTCATCGATGCCCGCTTTAACATCGTGATGCGTTACTGACTCTCTTTTTTTAAGCGATTCTAAATCTACTTTTTCGTAAACCCCTTCATAGGCCTTAATCGCTTCTTCAGGAATTGAAATCCCCACCTGTTTTTGTGCTTTCATTACTGCAATCCAAAACATCCGCTCTAAAACAACCTTAGCTCTCGGTGACCAAATATTTTTAAGTTCTGCTGAAGCGTACCTTTCCGCTAAAACATTGGGTATATTCTCCATAAAAACCTAGGCCTAAACTAAGCACTCTAAAGCTAATTCTTGAATCACTACGGATTGCTTATTCGGTTGTTCAAGAATTCTTTCAAATGCCTTTATAAAAGCTTGCTGGAAATCAATTAATTTTTTCAACGTCGTTTTTTGAGCGCTTTGTGCTAAGCGACCTAAATACCACAGATTTTGTGTAAAAACAGAATAACTGCTCTTGGCATCTTTTACACCAGAACCTTGGCTAAACTCACTCGCCGCTAATTCAAAACTTTTTTTATCTATCCCCGAAGGTGTCACTTTTATAGCTTTAGCGTCTATCAATGTCTTTAACTGAATCAATAACCGATTCCGATTTTGCAAGGACGTTATTACAGCTCTTGCATCTGAATTCGTATAAAAATACCGATCAATTGCTTCGAGCGTCCATTTCAAATTAAAAGAAAAAAACGCTTCAGCAATTTCAAAGAAATCCCCTTCTCCATATTGTTGCACATGCTCGATCACCAACTGTTCATTAATTACAGAACCAGGAACTCCTAAATAAGTAGCCAATTTCTGAATCTCTTGAACTAGCATCCGACTGTTCCCATTCACTTTAGCTATTAAGGCCTTGCTAGCATCGTTCGTTATCGAAACACCCCACTCTTTGCACTCTTCACAAATGAGCAGATCTGCTGTAGCCGAAGACTTGCTTTCTTCAATAAAGGTTGTATTAGTCACCTTTTCAAAACTTTTAAAATGCTGCAACCTTCTATCAATCGGAGAAGCTGTTATTAAAATCCAGATATCATTTGAAGACGCTTGCTCTAACAGAGCTTGCAAATCGTTCAGAGCTTCCCTCGTTCCCTCAGCACGGCTAGTAGCACCCTCTCCCATGAAACTAACTTTTCTTAACCAAACCAGCTTCTTTTCACCAAATAAAGAAAGCATTTGCGTAGCCTCTTTGAACTTTCGAACCGCTGCTTCCACTTCGCTCACATTATTGACAGACCCTTCAACAATTTCTATTAACGCCTCTGGGCTTAGTTCCCTTTGACAATCTTGAATAATCGCCTGTGCTTTGCGATTGACTAAAAAATCATCGTTGCCACATACAAAATACACCTTTTTAGATGTCATTACTAGACTCCCTCGTTAGCCAGTCGTTCTCGTATTCTTTTTAAAAAATCATCCTCATTCCATTTAGGGCCAGTCGCACTATGAATAATCTTTCCATTTTCATCGAGCAATAAAGTATTCATCGTATGGCTAGTCGTTCCGTTGTGATTGATAGTGAGTATCCCTAATTGCTTTGTTACATTTTTAACAACCTCTGGATTGCCTGTTAAAAACATATAATTATCATTCGTTATCTGATAACTGTTAGCATAATGCTTCAGCACGCCAGGTGTGTCACGCTCGGGATCAAAGGTAAAGGTCACAAGCCTAACTTTATCCACTAACCCTTCATCTTTTAATAGCTTCTGTAACTTAGCCATACGCCTTGTTGAGGCAGGACACATTTCAGGGTTCATGCAACTCGTAAAAATAAAGTTAGCAACCACCAGCTTCCCATGCAGGTCTTTATCTGTAACAAGCTCAGCATCTTGATTATAAAGAGCAAAAGAAGGAAACATATCCCCAACCTTTCGTTGTGCCGATTTACTCCCCATCGGTGTTGCCGAGTTATACTCTTTTGCCTGCGCTGCTAATACAGGATCCGCTGGCCAAACCCTTTCCAACCGCGCATAAGGTTTTTCATTAATTAACTTTCCTTGAATTTGTTTATTAAGATAGTTTACTTGGGCGTCCCCTGGCGAAACCTTAACAACCACTGTCTTACCGTTTTCCAGTTGGATGGTGAACTGGTCATTATCGCCATCAATGGATAAAACAGTGCCTTTAAGCATTTCGTCTGCTGAAAGGACCGTTCCGACGGAGAAAAAAACTCCTAGTATAAAGAACCTAAAAACAAAAAAAATAACTTTCATATTTTTAAAAATAGATTAAGATTCAAGTTTTAAAGGATAATTCGCTCCTTTACTCAACTCACTAGTACTACTCTACAAAGGAGATGTCAACGGTAAGTATGGAAGAAAAAAACACAATTATGGATGCTATCGTAGCCTTATGCAAGCGACGCGGCTTTATTTTCCACTCATCTGAGATTTACGGGGGAATTAACGGTTTCTTCGATTATGGCCCTCTAGGCGTTGAACTCAAAAAAAACATTAAAGATGCTTGGTGGCGTGATATGGTCCATTTACGCGAAGATATGGTAGGGATCGATTCTTCCATTATCATGCATCCACAGGTATGGCACTCCTCTGGACACATTCATGGCTTTTCTGACCCCATGGTTGATTGTAAAGAGTCCAAACAACGCTTTCGGGCCGATCAACTATTCTTTGCTCCTGTAATAGTGAACGAAGAATCCATCGGCTACATTTCTGTTCTTGAATCCCACAATATGCAAGAAGAAGCGCAAAAAAATGCAGAAACCTTAAAGCGTAAGCTGGCCAAACAAGGAACCTTAGAAACCGTCATTTTAAAGCCCTACACAGAAGCTGCCCCTCATGAGTATGATTTAATTCCATCACCAGCTACTAATAAGCCTGGGTCACTCACTCCCCCTAGAAACTTTAACCTCATGTTCGAAACCTATGTAGGCGCCCTCAGGGATGATTCTTCTAAAGCCTACCTCAGGCCAGAAACTGCTCAAGGTATCTTCGCAAATTTTAAAAACGTTGTCGACACAACCCGCGTTAAAATCCCTTTCGGCATTGCGCAAATCGGTAAGGCTTTTCGCAACGAAATCACCCCTAGGAACTTTATCTTTAGATCTCGCGAATTCGAGCAATTAGAAATTGAATATTTCTTTCACCCTCAAGGAGAAAACTGGAAAGACCTTTTCAGCCAGTGGATCCAAACTCGATGGAATTGGCTCATCAGCATTGGCCTACAAGAATCTCTACTAGGTCAAGAAATTCATCCCCATCATAAGCTAGCCCACTACGCAAAAGCCTGCACCGATATCGTATTTCAATTCCCTTTCGGCAAACATGAATTAGAAGGTATCGCTGCCAGAGGTAATTTCGACCTCACTCAACACCAAAGCGGTAGCGGCAAGTCCTTAGAATACTTCGATGAAGCTTCCAAAGAACGTTTTCTACCCCACGTTATTGAACCCTCTCTTGGTGTCGACAGACTGTTCTTAGCGCTCATCTGTTCTGCTTACTGTGAAGATGTCGTCGATAACGAAAAGCGCATTGTGTTGAAACTTCACCCTCGAATGGCTCCTATTAAAGCAGGGATTTTTCCACTCGTTAAAAACAAACCTGAACTTACAGAAAAAGCGAGAGCCCTTTACCTAGATCTGAAACAACACTGGAACGTCGCCTACGACGAATCAGGCGCTATTGGCAGAAGGTACCGCCGCTTAGATGAAATAGGTACGCCTTTCGGCATCACAATTGACTTTGACACCTTAACCGATGGTACTGTTACCATACGCGATCGAGATACAACTAACCAAATCCGCATGCCAATGGACAAGATTAAAGAATATTTGCAAGATCAGCTGGGAAAGTAGGCTCAGCAAAATCCTCTACTCTTTATACACAGCGACACCCCAATTCTACATCACAGTAGAATTATGCATGCGGCCTAGATGTATACTGCCGCTTCAGCCAACTACTAAGTCCATCCAACCCTGGTAACAACACCCGCTCCGTAATATTAGCCTGATCCAATTTATCACGAATCTCCCATTTTAATTCAGCAGGAATAATAATTTTGCGCCCTAACGTTGGATGCTGGCTTAGAAAAGACTCCAACCTGCCATTCACCTTTGACATCAGTGAAAATAGCGCAAACTGATTGACAATACGGTCATCAATCGATGGAGGTTCCATAAAAAGCGTGAAATCTCCATCCGATAACAATTCTATATCATCCAATGAGCTAATCGCCTTTGCCAACATGTCTACAGAAAATATATTGGCTCCTTCCTTTTCAAGCAGTACCTTTAAAGAAGAAGGAAGGAGTTGATGCGCACGTACAAAGTCAACTGTACAAATACCCCCATCTAAATGGAATTTCTCTAAATCCATTGTCGCAAAATGCATTGCAACAAACGGCGAATACGTCCAATCCAATAGTCGCGTCGGTAATCCATGATGCTGCGCTAAAGTAAGCCAGTGCCAAGTAGAGTCTTTTTCAACAACATCGCGATGTGCATATTTTCTAAAATTTCTAAGAAGATGCCGCTCAAGTTTATGATAATTGCCTCCAAGGCGACTAATAGAAGTATCTAAAGCATAATCCCAATTCGTAATTCCACGGTACGCTTCTGAAGATCGGTATCGCCGCAATGAGGGACTCCATGCCTTTCTAAAGAGTTCTTCTTGGAGATGATTCCAACTATTGACTCTAACAGTTTCCATGGTTAATTGCATTATTACCCTGAAAAACCCTCAAGGTCAATTCCCTCTTTGGAGTTGTGTCCTAAAAAATCATTCTATAACCTGTAAATATATCTTATGAATCCAAATTGGTATGTCATCATTATTGCTGGAGGAAGAGGTGAGCGCTTCTGGCCTCGAAGTCGTTTAAAACAACCTAAGCATCTGCTACCCATTGTTGGTGGAAAACCCATGCTCACACAAACCATCGACCGACTCTCCAACCTCATTTTACCCGAAAATATTCTCGTCATCACAAACGCCGAACAATTAGACGCCATTCGAAAGATTTGCCCCAAAGTACCACCTGAAAATATCGTCACTGAACCCATTGGCAGAGACACTACTGCTGCCATCGCCCTGAGCACACTTTTAATTAAGGAAAAAAATAAAGACGCTGTATTCGCTGTATTGCCCGCAGATCATGTGATCAAAAACTCCAGTGAGTTTCAAAAATCCCTTACTTCTGCCTTTAAAGTTGCATCAAGCCATAGCTATTTAGTAACCCTTGGTATTGTACCTACCTATGCAGCTACAGGCTATGGCTATATTAAAAAAGGAAAAAAAATAGAAGGCAAAGAACCCATTTTCCATGTCGAACAATTCATAGAAAAACCCCCTTTTGAAGCAGCAGAATATTATGTTCGCAGCGGAGACTATTTGTGGAACACAGGCATATTTGTCTGGAAAGTTCAGACAATAGAAAATGCTTTGGAAAAATTTTGCCCTGAGCTTCAAAATACCTTGCGAAAAGTGCAAGAAGGCCTCCATCACAGAAAAAAATTAGAGGCTCTCTTAAAAGATACCTATCCAACACTTGAAAAAGTTTCTATCGACTATGCCGTCATGGAAAAAGCCGATAATGTGGTCGCCATTCAAGTCAACTTTGATTGGGATGATGTCGGCTCTTGGACCGCTTTAGAAGGTCATTTACCAAAAGATAAAAATGGCAACGTCTCCCAAGGAAAAGTCATTTGCGAAAATGCTGCGAATAATATTGTTATTAGCAGTGGCGGTCATCACGTTGCTTTATTTGGAGTAAATAATTTAATCGTAGTCCATACTGAAGATGCAACACTCGTCTGTGCAAAAGAAAAAGCTCAAGAAATTAAACAATTACTCAAACAAATCGGATCATCTACAACTTATCAGCATCTATTGTAAAAATGAGCTATTTGGGGATAGATTACGGTCGTAAACGCATGGGACTAAGCTTTGCCGATCAATCATTAAAAGTAGCCATTCCCCTGCCTCCATCTGTTCAAAACTCACTTGCTGACCATCTGGCCTTTATTAGTAAAGTTATTCAAGAGCGGAACATTCAAACTATTATCGTTGGCTATCCACTCAGTCAAGATGGTTCTCAAAATCAAAGAACTAAAGAAGTCGATCAGTTTATTTTGGGGCTAGAGAACCGTTTCAAATTGCCCATCCATCGTACGAATGAATACCTTTCGACGCAGCAGGTTCAATTTGACTTACAAGCCTTCGGCATTAAGAAAAAACAATCGCTCTCAAAGAGAAAATCTGACCGCGCCTCTGGCGTTGAAGATTCTAGAGCCGCAACCCTCATCTTACAAGATTTTTTAGACCAACAATGACCATCACTCTTCAGAATCTCTATTTGAAAATGGATATATACGCACAGCAGTTCAAGAATTCCTCTAGGCGAACGAGCGGTGAGGCTGGAAGAGTGCACAAAGGATGCATGACGAAGCCGAATCCCGAAGTTCAACAACGAGGAAACTTGAAATGCGAAGCGTATATACGTTGGAAAGTGGTTTGTGCCTACGATGGAACTGCTTACAATGGCTGGCAAAGCCAAGTAACCAAAAATACTATTCAAAATAGTGTAGAAGGCGCTCTAGAAAAAATTTTAAAAAACAAAGTTATTATACAAGGTAGCGGAAGAACCGATGCCGGCGTTCACGCCCAAGGTCAAGTCTTTCATTTTGATGCTTCTTGGGCGCATGGCCCAGAAAAACTCATGGTTGCTTTAAACTCCAAATTACCCCAGACCATCCAAATTCTAAGCATCCAAGCCACTCCACCAACCTTTCATGCAAGGTATTCTGCCAAACGAAAACGCTACTCTTATAGCCTATATCTTGGCTATGCCCCACCCCGCGAATCTCATTACACTTGGTCTTTAGGCTCCAAACAAATTAACATATCCGCTATGCGTGCAGCAGCCATTCACTTAGTTGGTAAACATGATTTTAAAGCCTTCGGAGCCCAGCGCAGAGCAAAAACTGAGCCCAACCCCGTTAAAGAAATTTTTAAAATAATTATTAAAAAAGGACGTGGCAAGTACCTAAAAATAATCGTCGAAGGCAGCGGCTACCTTTATAAAATGGTCCGTAGCATCGTAGGAACCCTTGTTTATGTCGGCCTAGGAAAATTACAACCAAAAGATGTTTTAGAAATATTGAAAAACAAGAAACGTGTCCCTTTAATACATACTGCGCCTAGCAAAGGCCTAGTTCTAGACAAAGTTTTTTATTAGACATTTGGCAGAACTTTATCCAACTCCTGCCAAAGCCTTAAAGAAATTGCTTCCGGACGTATTGTGAGTGATATCCCCTCCTTTTGCAAAAGATTTAACCATAAATTAAGCTCTGGAACTTCTCCACTCATCTCTCTCACTAGTTTCTGAATTTGCTTACGCCTATAATTAAAAAAATTCCGTATAATCACTTGAGTTTTTTGAGAAAACCGAAAAAGCTCCTTTTTCCTACGCAAATGCAACACCATGGAGTCTACATTCGGTTTTGGATAAAAAGCGTTGGCGCTTACTTTGTACTTATGCGCCACATCAAATGCCGCCGCAATAAATATAGAAATCGCCCCACAGTCTGATGTGCCAGGTATAGCCATGAAACGTGCAGCAGCTTCTAGTTGTAAAAAAAGTATCGCATTCGTTGGCAGTGGCTTTTGCAGCATACCTTGCATCCAAGGAGTGGATATATTAAAAGGTAGATTAGCAATAATTTTATAATCACTTTCAGGATGAGGTAAATTAGCAAGTGGATATTCAAGCGCATCTCCCTGTAGCAAATGAAATGATTGCGGATACTGATCACCAAGGCTCGTTTTTAAAAAATTGTATAGCGCGCGATCCTTTTCAATAGCATACAATACCGCCTCCCTTTCAAGCAATAAGGCAGTCAAGGCGCCCAGCCCAGGGCCTATTTCAACTATAGCTTCATGAGGATGAATGGTAACGAGCGATAGCGCCTTTAATACAGTATTATTATCGACAAGAAAATTCTGGCCCAATTTTTTGTTCGAAACTATTTTAAGTTCCTTCAATAACTGCCGTGTCATCGATAAAGTTGCCATATCATAAATGAAAAACGCCTCTCAATAAAGTACTGAGAGGCGTTCATAAAAACATGCGAAATTAATAGACTTCTTTCAAAACTCGCTTTTATTTTCTCTTAATCTCCTTAGCTGCTTCGTCAAGAATATCTCCAAGGCTTGTCAATTGTTCATCAGCCTTTAATCTATCATAAGCTACAATTTCCTGCGCTAAACGATCTGAATCATAATGAGCCGCCTTAATAGAGAGCCCAATACGATGTTCATCTTTATCAATTTTAATCACTCGCGCAGTTACTTCCTGACCAACACTTAGAACATCCTTGATCTTATTGACGTGCTCTTCACTAATTTGGCTAATATGCACAAGCCCATCAATATCATGCTGTAGTTCAATAAATGCTCCATAAGAAGTAATCTTTGTAACCTTGCCTGTGACGATGTCTCCAATCTTAAAGTAATCATTAATTTTGAGCCATGGGTTTTGATAAAGTTGTTTAATACCCAAAGCAATACGCTGCTGGCTTGGATCCACATCTAGTACAATCGCGTCTACCTCATCATCCTTCTTCAAGACTTCACTTGGGTGATTAATCTTGCGCGTCCAACTAATATCGGAAACGTGGATCATACCGTCTAGGCCTTCTTCCAATGCCACGAAAGCGCCATACGTTGTAATATTGCGAATCTTACCTCGAATACGTGCCCCAACAGGATAGTTCCGAACCGCCATCTCCCATGGATTTTGTTCAAGTTGACGAATGCCAAGTGATATCTTCTGAGTCGCTTTATTAACATTGAGAATAATTGCATCCACTTCTTCCCCAATCTTAAGTACCTCATTAGGTTTGGTGATTCGCTTTGTCCAAGAAATTTCTGTCACATGGACAAGTCCCTCAACACCTTGCTCAAGCTCAATAAATGCACCATAAGGCACAAGACTAACGACTTTACCCCTAATTTGGGCGCCAATAGGATACTTAAATTCAATGTTTTCCCATGGATTCGATGCCAGCTGCTTGAGTCCCAAAGAAACCCGCTCGCGTTCTTGATCAATTTCTAAAATAACAACATTGATCTCTTCCCCAATTTTTAAAATTTCACTTGGATGAGAAATCCGCCCCCAGCTCATATCCGTAATATGTAAGAGACCATCTAGGCCATCAATGTCAATAAACACACCATAATCAACGATGTTCTTAACAATCCCTTTATGCGTATCGCCTACTTTAATCCTAGAAAGTAAGCTGCGCCGCTTATCTTGACGCTGTTCTTCAATGAGCTCCCGGCGAGAAATAATAATGTTCTTACGCTCTTGGTTGATTTTTAAAACCTTAAAATCATACGTCTGCCCAATATATTGGTCTAGATTCTTTGGAGGCTGAACATCAATGTGAGAAGCAGGTAAAAACGCATCTACTCCAATACTAACAACCAATCCTCCCTTCACTTTACTACGAATACGCCCTGAAACAACGGCGCCTTCTTGGCATTTAGCCAAAATCGTCTCCCAATTCTTCTTCTGTTCCGCTTTATCGAATGATAAAACCGGACTCCCTGACTTATCTTCAACTTTTTCAAGAAATACATCAATTTCCTGACCAATTTGCAGATCTTCTGGACTCAAAAACTCAGCAATATTGATAGATCCTTCTGATTTTCCACCGATATCGACAATAACTTCATTTTGCCGAACCTCCATAACACGCCCCTTAACAAGGCTGTTTTCTACTAAATTCTCAAACTTGCTTGCTTGAAGCAACGCTTCCATTTTCGATGAACTCATATAAACATACAGCCATTTTATAAAAAAATAGCCAAAAAATGTTAAATTTTTATCTTTAAAATTCCCCACCTGCAGTAAGGACCAATAGGAAAGATTTTGTCAATACGTTCAGCCCTTGCAAGGAAAAAAGCAAACCCCTCTTTAGTCCTCAAATACTTCCCTGGAATTGGATATCTAATCTAAATAAAAAACCCCCATTTATGAATGGGGGTTTTTATTAATTTCAACCAAAACTATGAAAGAAAATATTTCGAATTTCTTTAGAAGTAAGACGCCGCAATCTCTTAAAATGTTCAATTTTTTATGAAATATTTTTATAAATTCATAAGCCTTTAAAAATCAATACCTTATAATATAAAATTCGGTATAGCTCTAAGATCAATAGTAGCCTCTACCATACTGTCCCACTTTGTTTTCGAACTTAGGCCTTAAGATTATGATCAAATCTATGATTATTCTCATAAAGATGTATTGCAATTAATGTTTTTTTATATAAAATAATCATTTTAAATAAATATAACAATAAAAAACATGAATAATAAAACAATAAAAAACTCAAATATAATTATAAAAAACTCATCTCAAGAAGAAACTGAATGTAAAAGATCTACTATAATTCATAGTCCTCTCTCCGGTAGAATAGCAGTTGCTCAGTCAATAACCAATAGGACTGGTTTATTAGGTCTACTTTTGGAAATATGGCATGATAAGATTTTTCCTTGTTTAACCATAAGAGATATATGTACCTTTTCTAAAGTTTGTACTCAAGCAAAATTGATTTACAATGCAACACCGGATCGCCCTTGCTGTATTGATTTTAATATATCAAATACAGATACTTTGCTAGATATTTTACCAAAAATCCAAAAAGAAAGTAATCTATCATTAGAAATAATTTTCAGTGAGAATTTCGAAGAGGATATAGGTTTACTAACAAGTTTTCTTGATAGTAATACATTACTGAAGATCACTACACTCGATTTTCCTAAAACTGATGTTGATAATGACGCGAAGGCTTTGGCCATTACTACTTTTTTAGCAAATGTCACATATTTGAAGACCCTTTCGTTTGCATCAATATCAGATATAACATTAGACTTAAGTCAGTGCATCTTCCCAAGACTTGAACGTCTTACTTTCAAAGATATAGATGGCAGCACAGTGTTATTCCCTGAGCTCGGTAACTTAAAAGAATTAGTTTTGGAGAGGGTTCGTTCGGATGATTTCAACTTAAGTCAGTGCATCTTCCCAAAACTTGAACGTCTTACTTGCGAACAAATGCTTGGCACAGTGTTCATTCCTCAACAGCTCGATAACTTAAAAGAATTAGTTTTGGGAAATGTTTGGATTACTGGAGGAGGTGAAACCTTCGACTTAAGCCAGTATATCTTTCCAAAACTTGAGCGTCTTACTTTGAAAGATACAATATTTAGCCCAATCTTACTTCCTCGTCAACTCAATAACTTAACAGAAATAACTTTGGGAGACATTAAGCACTATGGAAATGTCGACTTAAGCCAGTGCATCTTTCCAAAGCTTATGCGTCTTACTCACGGAAATCCTATAGGTGGTGGCATATTGATATTATCTCCTGAACAACAGTCCATAGTAACTCAAAAATAGTTTTTGAGATAAAAAGATTACATAAAAAAGATAAAAAGGCATCTAGATGAATGCCTTTTTATCTTTTTTACTCAAAACCTGAAATTTACAAATAAAAAACTTTTTTAAACTTTTTTAAAAAAATTAAACAACCCATTCTGTGATTTAAACCTCTAGCTAAAAGGCAAGATGGTCCGCTTACCAGCTAGCCTCCTTTTTGATAATAAACAAACTTACTTCAATAAAAAAAACCCCCACTTATGAATGAGGGCTTTTATTAATTTCAACCAAAACTATGAAAGAAAATACTTCGAATTTCTTTAGAAGTAAGACGCCTCAATCTCTCAAAATGTTCAATTTTTTTGTAAAATATTTCATAAATTCATAACTTACTGAATATAAACAAGTTATAAACAATAAATTTTCCTTAAAAAAACCAAACAACCGGCCTCCAAGGTTAAGGGGCTAAGCGATGAATGGTCCATTCATCGGCAGCGCCTTTTTGATAAACAAATCTATCATGCAACCGGTCCGGCCTACCTTGCCAAAATTCAAAAAGCTCTGGTTTTACCCGGTACCCCCCCCAAAAAGGTGGCATTGGAATCTCTGGCTCTTGTGCAAATTGCTGTTTTATTTCTTCTACCCTCTTTTCAAGCTCCCATCTTGAAACTATAATCTCACTCTGGGGGGATGCCCATGCTGCAAGTTGTGTTTTCAAAGGACGTTTTTTAAAGTAAAGGATAGATTCCTCTCTCGGTATTTTACTCGCAATTCCTTTTATTTTTACCTGTCGCTCAAGTGAAAGCCATAAAAACATTAAGGCAACTCGCGGATTCTCTTCCATCTCCTTGGCTTTTGCGCTACTATAGTTCGTATAAAAAACAAAGCCACGATCATCAAAACCTTTTAACAAAATTGTTCTAACTGACGGAGCGCCCTTAACATCCGCTGTCGCTAGTACCATTGCATTCGGTTCTACAATATGCGCATTCACCGCATCTTGCATCCAGCGCTCAAATTGTACGATCGGATGAGGAGCTAAATCCTTAGAAGTTAAAGGCCGGTCTGCATACTCCTTTCTTATAGATTCAAAGTCCATGATGCTCAATTTTAGTACTATTTCTTTAGGCGCCCTACGCAATCCAAAAATGAACTAGTTATTATTCCACCATAGATTATTTTTTCGTTCATTTTAAGCCTTCCGGTTTCGCAGCGTTCCCAAAAGGGTATAAAATATGCATTACCTTCCCTAACACAACAGAAATTACGGTGAAGACATTGTCATGAGCAACCATTCTAACGAAAGAGTCATTCTTCGGCATTAAGCAATGTTTAAAATACCCCCGTAACAACCCAATAGCGAAATACTCACCTATCTCCTTAACATCAGGAAAACTCTCTATTAAGATTCTGCTTTTAATTAAAAACATGACATCCATGCAAGCATACATGTAGTGTGCATCTCCCATGCCATAATAGCACAGTGCCGCCCATGGAACCATAATGATAGCCGTGTCCAAAATAGCGCTAACAAATGGGTGGAAGTCTTTAACATTGTTTGCAGCAATTTTCCACGAATCTTGAACATCAGTTACCACTTTTTCAAACAGTGCGCCCCATGTCTTTAAAGCACACGTAGTACCACTTGCAGCGCTTATTTCCCATAGAGAATTTAAGAGCCCCCTAAAAATTGGCATCGTCAAACAAATACCCGCTATAGTCGCGCTCAAACGCCAAAAGGCTAACACTTGATTTAGATCATTATGGAAAAGACATATACCGAATTCACCCCAAAGGACTTCCGACACAAATAACCATCCTTCGCATACCAGCTCAAATAGGAAATTCTCTTTTACTATATTCTCCATATTAGCTTGCCGACTTGCAGGCGTTAACAACCATTTTAATTCTTTTTCTTCTATGTTCTTAATATTTTCAATGGTTTCTACTGTGATTGTCTTCTTTTCCCGAATAACTTTCATTAACGCTTCATTAAGGCAGTCTTCTATGTGTGATTCTTTAACCACAGGAAATTTTTTATAGAGATCCTTTAAAGCTGCTTCTCCTTCTTTACAAATGTCTTTAAAGTTGTCTGTTTTAAAAGTATTTTTTAACAATTCACTTGGAACAAACTTTAAATCACAACCGCCATAAACTAATTCTAGCAATTTTTCTAGCTTGAGTTCTTCCTTGTGCAATCCTTGTGCAGATAATTTACACTTATTTAAAGAATTAACTGCTGTTTGATAATCTTTACTTTCCTTTTTTAAATTTTCAATATAATCAATCTGACGTTTTACAAGCTCTCGTTCCAAATACCTTTTATAACATGTTTCTGTATTTGAATAAGACAACACAAAAGGATTATACAAACAAGCCAATCCAAACCGGCGCACTCCTCCTATCACACTGCTAAGGCTCCTACCTTCAAATCCATACAGATTTATAGGAGGACTTAATCTTTTCCCAAAAGAATTTAAAGATCCTTGTATTATATTTCCACCATTACTGTTGTACATATGTTGCTATTTCTAAAAAAACCAAATTGAAAAAAGTTACCGGTACTTTATCATACTGCTGCATTTTGTGTTCTGAGCTCAGAAAGACTAACTTTAACTCTCCATTTATTTTAAGCCTTCTGGCTTTGCAGCGCTCCCAAAAGGATACAAAATATGCATTACCTTTCCCGATAAAACAGAAAGCATAGTCAATAGGTTATCGTAAGCAATCATTTTAATTAAAGGTTGATCCTTCGGCATCAACCAAAATTTTAAATAACCCCGTAACCATCCTATAAGCAAATATTCCCCTATTTCTTTAATATCAGGAAAAGCATTTTCAGAAAGAAGCTTTCTTTTAACATACAAGATAATATCCATAATAGCGTACCTATAGTAAGCCTGCGCGATATCATAATAACACAGGATCGCCCACGGAACCATAACCAGAATTGTATCTACAATGGCTTTAACAAAAGGATGAAACTCTCTAATATTATCCTTAGCCCTACCCCAAGAATTTTGAACATCGACCCCAACTTTCTTGAACGTTTCCAACCAAGTCTTGGGAGTACACACTCTTCCTTTTATTGCACATAATTCCCATAGAGAACTAAGGAACCCTGTCGTAATTGGCATTGTCAAAATAATAGCCGCTATAGTTGTACTTAAGCGCCCAAAAGCCATCACTTGCTTTGGATCATTATGGAGCCCACAACAACCGAACTTACCCCACCAAGCCTCTGATACAAACAACAGAAAATTAAATATTATTTCGCTTTGAACAACTGCCAGCATTTTTAGGTTTACATCAGCTACTCGACCTTCAGGTGTTAATAATTTAAACAGCTCTCTTTCTACATCCTTTTTAAGAACTGCAATAGTTTGTGCATTGATTACCTTCCCTTCCTGAATATTTTTTACAAATGCTTCACTAAAGCGCTCTTCTACATATGTTTTTTTAAATGCATGATTACTACAAAGATCTTTTAAACATTTTTCGTACCCTTCACAAATTTCTTTAAGGTTCTTTAGCTTAGCATCTTTAAAATCCGTTCGCCTTCTGGCTTCTCTCCACAATTCATCTGGAATAGATTTTAAATCAAAACCACCATAAGCCAACTCTAGTAACTTTTTTAACTTGTCTAATTCTGCTGGAGGTAAGCCACTATCATCTAAAGAAGCGACTGCTGTTTTATAATCTGAATATTTCTTTCCTAAACCTTCAACATATTCAATCTGACGTTTAAAAAGTTCTTTTTTTAAATATCCTTCATACCCTGTCTCTACCTTTGAATAAGACCACACAAAAGGATCATGCAAACAAGCCAACACAAATCGAAATGTTCCCTTTACTGCACTCCCAACACTTCTATCATCAAACCCATATATATTACAGTTGTAAATAGTAAACAAAGCTGCTATAATAAAAAGATAAATTATAGTAGGAGGAAATATGAGCGCAAAAGAGTTTAAAAAGAAAACAAAGGAACTGAAGGAAAAAATAGATGAGGCCTTAAAAGAAATAGGAATATACTTTAAGCGCTTGGAAGCAAGGGAATCGGCTAAACATTATATAAGAGGGTTATTAAGCCAAATTGGGCGAAAGAACAGTTGGCAGATAGCGGAAGAAGAAGGTTTAAAGGCTCCCTACAAGATACAGCATCTACTAGACAGAGCTAGCTGGGATAGTGAGGAACTAAGAGACTATAATATGAAAGTGGTAGGAGAGGCAGCGGGTTTTCAAGGGGGAACTTTAATAGTGGATGAGACAGGATTTCTAAAGCAGGGGAAAAAATCAGCTGGGGTTATAAGGCAATATAGCGGTACGGCAGGAAGGATAGAAAACTGCCAGATAGGAGTATTTCTAGCTTATTTATCTGGCAAGGACCGTGTATTAATCGATCGTGAGTTATATATCCCTAAAGAGTGGAGTGAAGATAAAGAGAGATGCATTGCTGCTGGTATTCCTAAAGATAGGATTTTCGCTACTAAATTAGAGCTAGCACAAAGTATGATTAAAAGAGCGTTGAACCAAGGGTATCGACCACTATGGGTAGTAGCCGATGAAGTATACGGTCAAAGTTATCCCTTTAGGAAGTTTCTAGAGGACAATGAACTATCGTATGTTGTAGTGGTACCCAAGAGCCAATCTATCTGTTGGGGGCTTAATAAGGAACCCGCTTATAGTGTTTTATCTGAGCTTACTGAGAGAAAGTGGCGCGTTTTAAGCTGTGGGAATGGCAGCAAAGGAGATAGGCTATATAAGTGGGCTCATTTCCCTTTAAATTCTCCTAAAAAAGGATACAAAAGATACTTGCTATTACGTAAAAGTTTAAACGATCCTACCCATATTTCTTATTATCTTGTTTCGGCTTTAGAAGGCGTTCCTTTACAAGAAATGGTTAAAGCTGCCGGACAAAGGTGGGCAATCGAAGAATGCTTTAAAGCAGCTAAAGGCGAGGTGGGATTGGATCAGTATGAGGTAAGAAGCTATAAGGGATGGTACCGCCATATAACCCTAGCTATGCTAGCTTATGCATTCCTAGTTGTTACTAGAGCACAACTGTTTATTAATAGGGGCTCTAAGGTAACTATGACAGAATTTAAAAAAAAGAGAGGACTAGCGTAATGATTAGCGTTCAAGAAGTACGTAGATATCTTACGCATTCTATCTTGAAACGGATTACTTCTCTAAACTTTATACTGAGGTGGTCAGATTGGAGGCTTAGACATCAATCTATCGCCAAGGCCTGTCATTATAGAAGATATAGAGCGTATTATGCTAATTATCTACAACTGTAATAATATAAGCTTGTCGGAAAACGTGCCGAAGAAGGTCTCGCCAATTTTTGTATTAAACCTTCATAACCATTGCTTTTATTCATATAATGACCTCGCTAAAGAATTTTCTTTTCAAAAAATTAATTTGAAATATAATCTTGAATCACACCTCTTCTTCCACTTTTTTGCAATATTTTTCTAAAGCCAAAAACGTCTTAAATCCTAGCTTCCTTTAAAATAAAGAGTTGTGAAAATATTAATTATTTGGTCGCTTCCGAAGTAATTTTAATCTAGTCTAAAAATAATAGATCCTACCCCTTCGTTCTAACTGACTTACATTTTTTCAGGTATCTTTTAGACATCTATTGACTATTCTACCGATGGAACATGCCCACAAAAAAATAACCAATACGATGATCAATAATCATCACAAACAACAGGTCTTCGATTTTGATCACATCGGCTGCTCTACAGAAGTTTTGCTCGCTAAGCTGAATACTTCCCTCAAAGGCCTTTCCGAAAAAGATGCTCAACAAAGACTGAAAGAATATGGACCTAATGCGCCGGCTAAAAAAAAGAAATATTCTATCCTTTTTCAATTCATCTCCAAATTTGCTAATCCCCTTGTGATTGTCCTTCTCTTTATATCTGTTTTTTCTCTTTTCCTAGGCCAGAAAGCCAGTGCTATTATTGTCGGTGCAATGGCTTCCATGAGTGTTATTCTCTCTTTTGTCCAGGAATATCGAGCCGGAAAAGAAGCTGAAAAATTAAGAGAAATGGTACGGACAACTGCAACCGTTTACCGGGATGGAAAGCCTAAGGAAATATCTATCAAAGACATTGTTCCAGGTGATATTATAGATCTATTTGCGGGAGACATGGTACCAGCCGATTTACGCATCCTCCAAGCTAAGGATCTCTTCATTAATCAATCAACCTTAACAGGAGAATCCCTTCCCGTTGAAAAGACCCCCATGCCTGTCCACTCTACCAATAAAACCCCTACCTCACCCGAGCTAATTAATATCGCTTTCATGGGTTCAAGCGTTGTCAGTGGAACTGCTTTAGCAGTCGTTCTAAAAACTGGCCTTTCTACCCAGTTTGGTGAAATATCCAGAAAACTAGCAACCGCTGACCAGCCCACTAGCTTTGATAAAGGCATTCGCAAATTCACATGGCTCATGATCAAAATCATGATCATCTTAGTCATCCTCATTTGTGTCATTAATTTTTTTACTAAAGGTAATTTCACCGAAGCTCTACTCTTCTCTCTGGCCGTCGCCGTTGGCTTAACCCCAGAAATGCTCCCCATGATCGTTGCCGTCAATCTATCTAAAGGCGCCATCGCTATGTCTAAAAAACAAGTCATCGTCAAACGGCTGAGCTCCATGCAAAATTTCGGAGCCATGACCGTTCTTTGTACAGACAAAACCGGTACCCTAACCCTTGATAAAATCGTCCTAGAAAAACACTGCGATGTCTTTAGAAAAGAAAACGAAGACGTTTTACGATTCGCCTATATCAATAGTTTTTATCAAACGGGGCTCAAAAACATCATCGATAAAACCATCCTAAAACACATCAAGTTCATGGTCAAACAATACAAAAAAATTGATGAAATCCCTTTCGATTTTTCTAGAAAAGTTATGTCCGTTGTTGTTGAAATGGAGGGTAAACATAGAATCATTACCAAAGGCTCTCCAGAAGAGGTCTTTAAACGATGCAAAAGATATGCATTGAATGGTAACATTTTTCCATTAGAAGACTCCATTTTGACCAATTTAAAAAAAGAATATGAGTCCTTAAGCGATGAAGGTTTCAGAGTCCTAGCCGTTGCTTATAAAGATATGGAAATACCTAAAGATACTTATTCAAAGGACGATGAAAGCGACCTTGTCCTTAAAGGATACCTCGCTTTCTTAGACCCACCTAAACCCACTACACGCAAAACAATAGAAGCGCTCAAAGACTTAGGGATAGAATTTAAAGTATTAACCGGTGACAATGAATTAGTAACGAAAAAGATTTGCAGTGAAGTTGGCCTCGATATCCAAGGCCTCATCACAGGCGATCAAATAGAAACCGCCACCGATGATGAGCTCCAAACAATAGCTGAAAAAAAGACTATTTTTGCAAGACTTTCTCCTCTGCAAAAAGAACGAATTATTCATGCCTTGCATAAAAATAACCACGTTGTCGGTTACCTTGGAGATGGCATCAATGACGCCCTTGCATTAAAAGCTGCCGATGTTGGAATTTCCGTCAACAATGCCGTCGACATCGCTAAAGAATCGGCCGATATCATCCTCTTACAAAAAAGCCTTCTCGTCCTCAAAGACGGCATCATAGAAGGAAGGCGAACCTTTGGAAATATCCTCAAATACATCAAAATGGGCACCAGTTCGAATTTCGGGAACATGTTTAGCATGACCGGCGCCAGTTTTATTTTGCCCTTTTTACCCATGCTCCCTATTCAAATCCTACTAAACAATTTTCTCTACGATATCTCTCAAATAGCTATTCCTTCAGACTCCGTTGATGAAGAATACCTCGCTAAATCAAGAGCTTGGAATATTGATTACATTAAAAAATTCATGCTAGTGTTCGGCCCTCTCAGCTCAATATTCGACTTTGTGACTTTTGGCGTACTGTGGTTTATCTTTAGCGCATCCCAAGAACTCTTTCATACAGCATGGTTTCTGGAGTCCTTATGCACCCAAACACTCGTTATCCATATCATCCGCACCAATAAAAAACCCTTCATTGAAAGTATGCCTAGTCAATTTTTGATGTTCATGTCTATTTATATCATCACTATCGGATTCATCCTCCCCTTCACCCCCTTAGGAAAACACTTTGGGTTCGTCATCCCTTCAGTGACTTTGCTTCTCACCTTGACCGCTATTATTGTGGCCTACCTCTCGACCGTTCAATTTGTAAAAAACTGGTTCGTTAAAAAGTATGGCTACTAAAAATACCGCTGCGCAACCCGTTTTAGTGAGAGGAGACCAAGGCGTACCGAAGCGGAAGGTCGGAACATATATGTAATATGTGACGACCTGAGCATCGGGGGAGCACAGGTGTCCTCCACTAAAACGGGTTGTGTTAATCCCTCTTAGGATCCAACGTATCCCTCAAAGCATCCCCCACAAAATTCAAAGAAAATAACGTGATAGAAAGAAACAAGCTTGGGAAAACAATCAGCCATGGACTCGTCTCCATTGAAAGCGCTCCTTCTTTAATTAAATCCCCCCACGACGTTACAGGTGGCTGAACTCCTAACCCCAAAAAACTAATAAAAGATTCAAGTAACATCACACTTGGAATCGTTAGCGTTAAACAAATCACCACCACCGTAGCAATGTTTGGCAAAATATGCTTTCTAATAATACCCACAAACGGCTGCCCTAACGTTCTTGATGCTTGAACAAACGCCAAACTTTTCACCTGCATTACTTGCCCTCTTACAAGCCTTGCCATCGTTAACCATTCAACAGCTCCAATCGCTAAAAAAAGCGGCAACAACCCTCGTCCAATAAACACCATCAAAATGACCACGAATATCGTGTACGGCAATGAATAAATAATGTCTATAAGTCGCATCATTACTCGATCTACACCTCCCCCTACCCAACCAGCAAGCGCCCCATACACTACTCCAATAGTCAGTGATATTAAAGATGCCGTCAGCCCCACAAGAAATGATATCCGTCCACCATACAATAACCTGCTTAATAAATCCCTTCCCAAAAGATCTGTCCCCAACCAATGCTCGAAAGAAGGCGCTTGCCCAGCTATTGAAAGATTTTGTTCCCGATAATCGTACGACGTAATGAGTGGCCCTAAAAAACACATAAGGGCAATAACTAGCACACATATAGCCCCATAAAAACCAAAGTGGTTTTTGCAAAAACGTTTCCAAGCTTGCCATGCTAATGATGCTTCCTTCTTTTCCTTATACATTTTTTCTACCCATTTAACTTAAAGACCTCTTTTTTGTAAAGGTATATGCCCAAAAGATTTTCGAATTTATTAAGGCCGCTATTAGCGCAAATCGCTCTTGTCCTCCGTGGCCTTGGTATAGGAGGATGCAGGGGAGGAAGGGAAGATGTTTCGAAGCGCAGAAGCTACGCCTTTCTCCTCAACCAAAGTAGAATTATGCAAAAGATCTATTTTAAAAATTTACCTTGCGAAATCCGGTACTTAAAAACGTTTTGATGAGAGAAGTACAAGGCGCACCGTAGCACAGGATCCTAGCGTATTTTAATACGTAAGGATCCGCGCAACGGAGCAATGCAGCAATTCTCCATCAAAACGTTTTTAAGTACCGGATTTGCGGGGGTTGACTAGGGCAAGTAGCACATCAGCAAGCATATTAAAACAAATAATCAAAAACGCAAAACACAACACAATTCCTAACACCAACGTATAATCACGATTTAAGGCAGCCGTCACAAAAAATCGCCCCAACCCAGGAATGTTAAAAACTGTCTCTACAACAAATGATCCTGCTATTAAACCAGCCGCCGTCGGCCCTAAATAAGAAATTATCGGCGTGAGTGCATTTCTCAAACCATGCGCAAAAACTATTCGTACCTCTGAAAGTCCCTTTGCTCTAGCCGTCCTCATGTAATCCTGTTTTAAAACTTCCAATAAACTCCCTCTTGTTAAACGAGAAATATACGCCGCATAATAAATACCTAACGTTACTAATGGTAAAATCCTATCTGAAATTGCATTCCACCCTGATGCATTTAACCAGTGTAAGTGAATGGAAAATAAAAGAATAAATATCGGTCCAATCACAAAAGCCGGTAAACAAATACCTGCCGTTGCAAATCCCATCGCTGTATAATCCCAGACTGTATTCACCCTATTAGCCGCCACAATTCCTATAACAATGCCAACTCCTACCGAAAATAAAAGTGCATAAATTCCAAGCTCAAGAGAAATTGGTAATTTCGCTCTAATAATCTCACTTACGGACCATCCAGGATATTTAAAAGAAGGCCCCAAGTCTCCCTTCAAAACATTTTTTAAATACTGTATATACTGTTTTTTAAGGGGTTCATTCAGTCCATAGTAAGCTTTCAAATTTTCCTCAACTTCTGGAGGAATCGCCTTCTCTTGATCAAAGGGCCCACCAGGCGCTATCCGTAACATGAAAAATGTCATCGTAACAATCACCCATAAAACTAGGATAGCCTCCAATAATCTTTTTATTACATATTGAAACATCGATCCCTATTTAAATCAAAGGTATCTGTTTTGTAAAGGGGTATAAAAAACCTCCCCCCCTTTCAACTTTCCAAGTTATGCAATATCATTAATCGCCTCGTCAATCGTGTTGTAAATATGAAAAATACTTGTGAAGCCTGAAATTTCAAACACTTGCTTTACATTCGCATTAAGCGTCGTTAAACTAATCCGGCTATGATTCTTTTGAAACTGCTTTGCACACGCAAGCAACACTCTTAACCCAGCGCTACTTATATATTCAAGCTGCTCACAGTTAACGACTAACTTGATCTTTTGCTGTTGGTTAAATGGCTCTAAAGATTCTTCAAGCGAATTTGCAGTACTGGCATCCAACCGACCGTTAATGCTTATTATATTTACATCATCTTTCTTTTGTTGGGTAATTTCCACAGAAAAATCCTTTCTTTCATTATAGGCTCATTTTAATTAATTATTAAGCTGCATCGTTAGGTTTTTCAAGTTAAAATTGTAATTTAATTAATATATCTGTCCATCTGAGCAGGTCTTCATAGCTAATAGTGAAAACCTAAAACCTAAATCCAACACGCCCCCCCCACCACAGCATATGATGATGATTCCCTAACGCATTTGCTGTATATCCTTCCGTAATCAAAAAATTCGCAGCGGTTATCCCATCTGTATTATACGTTAATCTCGGCCCTATACTGGCCCAAATACATTCGTTGAACCGATACGTGAGATCAAACTTTAGATCAAAATACCAGTAACTATTATGATGCGCCTCGATGCCTGCTGGCCGCTGGTCTCCATTAAATCTCGACGCTCTTAACCATGCAGCATCCGCATAAAAGTCCAAATAAAGTCCACACACGCTCGTAAGGCAGAAAAGATCAAAACTATGCTTCACATTCGCCTGAATAACCCACTCATCTAAATTGTAATTGTAAAAAATGTACAAAGCTGGGCACAATATAACATCTCCTATAAGCCCAAAATAAATCTCATTCTGGCGGTTAACATTGTGTCGCAAAAACTGGAAATTTGAACTCTCATCAAAAAAATACCAATAATACGTATACCCCGCATCCACCATGAAAATATCCGTTAAATTAAACCGTGCGCCGATGTAAGGATTGAGCTGTCGAACGGTCTTAAAATCAGAATTTCCAATAGGCGCCACCCCCCAACCACCCATATATATTTTGCCGCAAGGCATACAGTAGTCTACCTCGAGTGCCGGTAAAATAACATCCTGTGCCGTCTTCGCTCCTCGGTAAACATACTCAGACTCATATGCCAATGAGCCCCTGATCTCAACATTCGATAGCCAACACCAGCCATCAAATGCAGGCAGCCCCCAAAGTGCAACAATCGGTGAATAAATAACCAAAAATAGTGAAATTACTTTTTTCATATCCCTGCAGCAGCCAAATCTGAATTCTATAAAATATCAAGTAAATTCGTTTGACTCCCCTACTTTGCTCCCACTAAATTTGTAGTTTATTTTATTTATTTAATTTTGGAGGTTTAAAGTGGAAATTTTGATTAAAGATATTGATGCCATTCGTAAAATAATAGAGGTAACTGTTCCAGCAACAACCGTTGCAGATGCTCACAAAAAAGTCATCGAACTCTATGGAAAAAAAATGCGCATACCGGGCTTTCGTCAAGGCAAAACTCCTGTTGAGTTGATTAAAAAACAGTTTTCTCAAGATCTTTTGGATACTCTCAAAAACGAAATCATCGATTTAACCTATCAACACCTAGTAAAACACTCCGGCATTAAGTTGTACGAAATATTAAAGATAGATGTTCCCTCTCTTTGTGCCGAGCCACCTCGTCCCTGCCTCGTATTAATAACCGCTGAAGTACGCCCCATCTTTGACCTACCTAACTACAAGGGCATCCCTGTTTCCCTTCCAAAAACTTCCGTCACAGACGAAAAAATTCAGGCAGCTTTGGAGCACATAAAGAATCAACATGCCACTTTTCATCCAGTTGACCGCCCAGCTCAAAAAGGCGACCATGTAAAAGTAAGCTATGAAGGCTCTATCGGAGAGCAAAAAATTGCCCAACTTCTACCCAATAGGCCCATCTATGGCGCTCAAAATAATACTTGGGAAGAAGCCGGATCAAATGTAACATGGGATACCGGCATCAAAATTATCGTCGATGGATTAATTGGCATGAAATCAGGTGATCAAAAAACAGTCACTGTGAACTTCCCTCCAGACTTCGCAGAGCCAATATTGGCCGGCAAATCAGCTACCTACGAGTTAAACGTTCACGAAGTGAATGAAAAAACCCTTCCAGAAATAGATGCTCACCTCTTCAAAAATTTAGGTGTCGAAACTCTGGATCAGCTCAAAGAAGACATCCAAAAACGTTTACTCGAACACCAACAGCAAGCCACACAAAGCCTCTTACGCCAAAAAATAAGTGAATACTTAAATAGCAAAATACAGCTAACAGCCCCCGAAACCGCTATTCAAAAAGAAATCACCTTCATGGCTACCAAATATGCGGAGCGCTTACTAAAACAGGGGCTCCCTAAATCTAAACTTGAATCCATGTACCAACAATTAACAGCTAACTTCCGCCAATTCGCTGAACCCCGCGCCAAAGTAGGATTTATTTTAGAAGCTATAGCTGAAAAAGAAAAAATTGTGCCTACTGAAAACGACTTTAAAAGGGCTTTCTTTATGGAAACTATGTCAACTCAGAAGCGTCCAGATGATTTAATGTCAGAATTTAAAAAAGGAAAGTAAAGATTATCAAACAGCAGTTAATTCTTTAAATAAGTGTAAATTATCTGCACAAGGAT
>Ga0206902_10044_pt2 | contig 34443 bp, 29 predicted proteins | sample Alteio_BWOrgHeat_44_FD_153242 | JGI IMG/M metagenome (GOLD analysis project Ga0206902, IMG submission 153242) | Enriched cells from forest soil in Barre Woods Harvard Forest LTER site, Petersham, Massachusetts, United States -... | ecosystem: Environmental > Terrestrial > Soil > Temperate forest >... | reverse complement strand
CCGGAATAAAGACGCATCTTGTAGGTGCATTCCGGTGCGCCCGTTTCATCCTGCTTCAATGACCAGCGAAGCAGTTGCGAAGAAAACAACCACCAGATGGCGAAGAAGATCGCCGATGTCACCCAGAACCCGGTCGTCGTGAACACGGGCAGCTTGGCCGCCACTAGATTGTTCTTGGTCGCATCCAGCGACATCCACTTATAGATTTTCGGGCCCAGCAATCCTGCTGGGATGAACAGGATCGCCAGCCACGGGAATAATAGTGACGCGATATGTTCGCAGAACCGGCGGATGCCCACCGACCATCCTGCATCCGTCAGGTGATGGATCATCACCATGAACAGCGCGCCCAAAGCGATTGTGTAGTAAAACAGGAACGCCAGGAGCCAGGATAAACCAAATTGCTGGAAGCCATTGTGCCGGCTTAAAAGCAAGCCAAGCAGGCACAGGAATCCACCCACCACCATCATGAAAGTCGGCAGCCCGCGCCATCCGGAAAGATCCCGGGGCGGCGCTATATCCGTTGTATTGTTGCTGCTCATGCTCATTTCAAAGTGGCCTGTTGTTCGGCCGTCAAATCATTCGTGGAACCCAGCCAGCTCAATTGCAACGCGCGCACATAGGCGATCACGGCCCAGCGATCCTCCGCCGGGATCAAAGGTCCGGCCGCACCCATCAAACCCTTGCCATAGGTGATGGTGTTGAAGATTTCGCCGTCGGTCATCTCCACGATCCGCTTGTCGTGCAGGTTCGCCACTGCCGGCATGTCACCGATGCGCTTGGTGATGCCGTTGCCGTCACCGACCTTGCTGTGGCACGGTGCGCAATAGATGTCGAACCGGTCATGACCGCGCTGGATCAACGCGAGCTCCACCTTCATCGGGTTCACTTCGATAAAATTGGTCGCTCCCGTCACGCGTCCGGTATTGAACGGCGTGTCTTCAAAACGATAAACCTTGCCGTTCGCGGTCTCGACCCCTTCACCTTGCGCGATCGTTCCCACAGGCGGAAGCTGTGAACTGACGCCATTCGGCATAAAGCTGGCCGGCTCCTGCGGGCGCAACTTCGGCTGCTTATCCATGCCCGGCATGTACCGGTCGGAATAGATTTCCACCGGCGGCTTGTGTGAAATCCGGCCCTGCAGGCCCAGCATCCCGAAAAGAGCCACGCCGATGGCCGCCCCGATCAATGCTATGGAGAGTATGTAGCGCATCAGTCCTTGTCCTCCACAACTTCGATTTGCACGCCGCCGATGGACTTGAGCAAATTGCTCGTCTCCGTGACATTGAATTTCGGGTCTGTCGCACCGATCACCAGGAAAAATTTGTCGCGCGTAGCCAGTTCAAAACGCTTGGTGTCCAGCAGCGGATGATGCAGGCGCGGCAACTGGTTCAATCCCAGCATGCCCACCAGTGCGCCCACTGCGGCACCCAAAATCATCATGATATAAGACGGCACAAACGTCATCGGTTCGCTGAACATCGGCTTGCCGCCCACGATCAGCGGATAGTCAAAAGCATTGGCATACCAGAGGAGACCCACCACCGACAAGAAGGCGCCAGCGCCTAGCGCCAACGAAACCCATCCTACCAGTGAATTGCCCAGCTTCATGACTTTTTCCATGCCATGGATCGGGAACGGAGTGAATGTATCCCAGCGGCTATAGCCGGCATCGCGGACCTTTTCCGCCGCGTGCAGGATGGCCGCCGGCGATTCAAATTCCGCCATGATGCCATAGATCTTCTCACTCATGGCCGGCCTCCTTTTTGGCGCCACCGAGCGGATGATGCGGATCGCCCTGTGGTGTCGCGCCTTTGACTTCGGAGATCGCGATCATCGGCAGGAATTTCACGAACAACAGATACAGCATGAAGAACGCGCCCAGCGTGCCGATGTAAAGGCCCACGTCCCACATGGTCGGCATGTATTTACCCCAGTTCGACGGTAAAAATTCCTGGTACAACGAACCGACCACGATCACAAAACGTTCCGTCCACATGCCAACGTTGATTATCAGGCCGATGAAGAACAACAACACCAGGTTTTGGCGTACTTTCTTGATCCAAAGCAATTGCGTTACGCCCACATTGATGCCGATCAGCATCCAGCCGAATGTCAGATAGGTATGGCCGAACAAGCGGTGACCGAACACCCAGCGTTCATAAGGATCGCCGCTATACCACGCAATGAAGAACTCCATCAGGTAGATGTAATCAATCATCAAACCGCTCGCCAGGCACAGCTTGGCCACGGTTTCGATGTGGCTCTTGGTGATGATGTTTTCCAGGCCGCACAGCTTGCGCAATGGAATCAAGAGCACCAATACCATGCCAAAGCCGCAGAACACGGCGCCGATGACGAAGTACAACGGGAAGATCGTAGCATGCCAGCCCGCGATCTGCGCCGTACAAAAGTCGAGACCGACGATTGAACTTACCGTGAACACCAGCAGCGTGCACAAACCGGAGAGGACGACGTACGCCTTCTCATAATTATGCCAGTGCCGGGCCGAACCAGTCCAACCCATCGCCAGGAAACTAAAGATAGTCTTGCGGATACGTGTCTTCGAACGATCTCGTAGCACCGCAAAATCCGGGATCATGCCCATGAACCAGAACAGGCTTGATACCATCAGATAGGTGTTCACAGCGAACACGTCCCACATCAAGGGTGACCGGAATTGCGGCCACAAACCGTTTGAGTTCGGGATCGGGAACATGAACCAGTCAAACCACGCGCGACCGACGTGAATGGCTGGGTACAGACCCGCCATCGCCACTGAGAAAACCGTCATCGCTTCCGCCATGCGGCCGATGGTTGTGCGCCAATGCTGCCTGGTGAGAAACAGCAAGGCCGAGATCAAGGTGCCTGCATGCGCCACGCCAACCCACCAGATGAAATTCACAATATCCCAGCCCCACATCACCGGATGGTTGTTGCCCCACACACCGACACCGGTGAACACCTGGTAAAGCAGACAGACCGGGAAAACCACCGTCGCCGCAAAAGCCGCCGGGACGAACATGAACCACCACCAAAGCGGCACTTTCGCTTCGGCAAAGGCGGACAGTTTGTCCGTGAGCCAGCCCAGGCCCTTGTTGCCCTCCACCACTGGTGAACGCTGCAGTTCTGCTGGTGGCGCCAGCTTCTTCAGATCATCAAGATTGGTCAGGGATTCAGCCATTAGCTGTTTCCTTTCTTGGTAAGACTGTTGTGCTCGTATTCTTCCGTGCTGTATGGATCATGATAATCCGGCATCGCAGAATTCGGGTTGCGCACCTTGGCCAGATAAGTCGTACGCGGTTTGGTGAGCAGATCGGCCAGCACTGAATAATTCAAAGGCGACTTCTTCAAGCTCGAAACCGTGCTCTCTGGATCGCTGACGTCGCCGAAAACGATCGCTCCGGCCGGACACGCTTGCTGGCACGCCGTCTTTGGAATGGTCCCCGCCGCTTGGGTCAGACGCACGTTGTCGCTCGCACCAGCCTTCGCCTTTTGCGCGATCTTGGCCTGCTCGATACGCTGCGTGCAATAGGTGCATTTTTCCATGACCCCACGCATACGGACCGTGACATCCGGATTCTTCGAAAGCTTGATCAGATCCCACTCATCTTCCGTCCGCATGCCGACATCTGGATCCTTCAGCCAGCGCTTGAAATCCCATTCGCCTTCTGTCTTATGGGTCAGCGTGGTCGGATACAATGTCCCCTTGAGATCAGCCAGCGGGGTCTTGTTGAAATCCAGGAAATTGAAACGGCGGACCTTGTATGGGCAGTTGTTTGAACAGTAACGCGTGCCGATGCAACGGTTGTACGCCATCACGTTCAAACCTTCCTGGTCATGTACCGTTGCATTGACCGGGCATACACTTTCGCATGGCGCAGCTTCGCACATCTGGCAAAGCATCGGTTGATTCACCGCCTGCACGTCGTCGATCCATCCCTGGAATTGCTGCTCCGGATCTGCTGCGTTCATGTCCGCGTTCAGATCGTAGAAATGCTTGTTATTCTTCGTTTTCGGATCGGCCGTGAAATAACGATCGATGCGCAACCAGTGCATTTCGCGGCCGCGCAGGACCTGGTCTTTGCCGACGATCGGAATGTTGTTTTCGCTCTGGCAGGCCAGGACGCAAGTACCGCAACCCACGCAGGCACCAAGGTCAATGGACATGCCCCACTGATGCAGCGCAGTCTTCTTCGCTTCATCCAGCGGATTGGGATAGAGCGACTGCACCACCGGCGGCTCAACGCCATGAAATTCTTCTTCCGCGACGCTCTCGTCTTTGCCTTTGTCCTTGCTTTCTTCATCGAGACGCTTTTTGGCATCCGAGTAATATTCTTGATTGAACTCCCGTACTGCCGGACGTCCTTCCATGCTCCAGTGATGCTGCGTGCAGGCCAGCGTATGCGTCTCGCCGGTCTTCTGGATGGTTGCGCCACTCTCGATATATTTGCCGTTGAAAAGCTTGTAGGCATTAAAACCTATGCCCGTACTCACACGCCCGCCCGCCTCGTGGCCATACCCCAGCGCCAGACCCAGCGTATAATCAGCCATCCCTGGCTGCGTCCAGATCGGACCTTTCACTGTGCGACCCTTCAGGGAGATTGTCACGATGTCACCGTTCTGCACTCCCAGTTCACGAGCTGTCTTGCGGCTGATGAGCACCGCGTTATCCCACGTCATCTTGGTGATGGGCTCCGGAAACTCTTGCATCCAGCCGTTGTTGGCGTGACGGCCATCATCCACCTTCGCGTCGCGATAGAAAACCGCCTCCAGGCTGTCTTTCGTCGGTTCGGTAACCTTGCTCTCCGCCAGCATCTGGTTCAGTTCGGAAGCCGACTGCACCATCCTGGCGCTCGTCAATGACTCCGGTGCCGCGCCGGCAAATCCGCTAAATAAAAATTTCTTCCAAGCTTCACCGTCGCCACCAAAAGTGGTCTGGACGATTTCGTATGGATTGGTCTGTGATTCTCCTGCGATCCGGGCAAGAAGTTCCAACTCTGTCAAACCCCCAAAAATCGGCTGGATGAGCGGCTGGATTGGAACAACGATGCCGTCAGTCGTTACTGCATCACCCCACGATTCAAGATAATGCGCTGCCGGAATGTTCCAGTCGGCCTTTGCCGCCGTTTCATCCGGATAATAACTCAGACGGATAACTGTGGCGGGTTTTTGTTTCGCCGGCCAGTTCAAGCTATAGGCCGGATTGCCATTGAGAATCACCAGCGTCTTCACCGAGCCGTCTTCTAGACCGCTCAAATCGGCGCTGGCGGCTGAAGTCGCCGGCATCAACGAAATGGTACTACCGATGCAATCCAATGCCGTGTTGATGGCGTGCGCGAGCAGATGAACTTCCAATGGCTGACGCTGACCGGCCACGACCAGTGCATTGCCATGGCTCGTCATCAAATCTTTCGCGCACTCGCGGAGCCACGCCGTTCCCGAAGCCTGGCCACCCATGATTTGCCCAAGGATTTCCGCCGCCGCCTTGACCACCGTGCCCGCTGGCTGCCGTAAACGATGATCCGCATTCGCACCCGTCAAGGTGAACAGCGATTCGATCACATACAACCGGCTCATCTCACCGTCCGCCTTGCGGCCGGCCGCAAATTTCCGGATGTGATTGTGGGCATCATCTTCGCCGCCAAGGAAATCGCAATCCAGCGACAAAATCACCTTCGCCTTGTCAAAATTATAAACCGGACGCACCGCCCGGCCAAATGCCTCGCTCGCCGCGCGCTGATGGACACCGGAATCAATCCCGTCATAGGTAAACCACTTTGCCTGCGGAAATTTTCCAGCAATGATCTTTTGCAACCGCGCGCGTGAAGGCGACGTGCTGCTCTCCGCCAGAAACGCCAGTCCCTGGCCTTGATTACCCGAAAACTCCTGCGCTAGATCATCGAGGGCTTTTAACGCATCTTCCCGCTTAACCACCTTGCCACTGTTCGTGAAATTGCGGATCCGGTCGGGATCATATAGATCCAGGATTGAAGCTTGGGCGTAGCGGTCGGTGCTGCCATTGCCATCGGGATACAATGGATTGCCTTCCACCTTTACCGGCCGGCCTTCATACGATTTGGCCACCAACGGAATCGCGCCGATACGAGTCGGCATGGCGGTCGCAAAATATTGCGGCTCACCGTAAATATAATCCGACGGCTGTTTGCCATAAGGCTCCAGATTCTCCACGGGACGACGGCAACCCGCGCCCAATGTGGCCACCCCGGCCAGCGCAAACGACGCCGACATGAGTTTCAGAAAATGGCGGCGACTCTGGCCGTCTTCCATTTCGCTCGCGCCGGTCGGAAATTCCCGATGCAGCCAGTCCTTGAACTCCGGCGTATCAGCCAGTTCATCCAGGCTGCGCCAGTAACGGCGGCCGGTGACGGTCGGAGCGGATTGGTTGGTGTTATTTTTCATCGGTGACACGCCGAACAGCTTTGCAGCGATTCCACTTTCCAGTCATGTACGAATTTCTTGCCATTCACTTCCTGCAGATGCTCGGCTTCCAGCGCATTGGTGCTCCATTGCCAGCCAAGCTTGGTCACTTTATCCGTCGGGCGTATGTAAGCCGCGGGATCGCGATGACAATCGAGGCAAAAACTCATGCTTAACGGCTTTTCCTGCCGCACTTCATCCATCTGATCCACGCGTCCATGGCATTCCACGCAACTGATGCCACGGGTCACATGCACCGAATGGTTAAAATACACGTAATCCGGCACATGATGGATTTGCACCCACGGGATGGGTGTATTATTGGTGGCGCTGGCCCGAACAATGGCCAGGCGCGCATCGTCCTTTAGCACCTGATTATGGCAGTTCATGCAGGTGGATGCCCCGGGAAGGTTCGAGAACCACGACTTCTCCACACCATTATGGCAATAGCGGCAATCCAGCCCCAACTGGCCTGCATGGACACGATGCGAGAAAGGCACCGGCTGCACGGGCTGATAACCCACGCGATAGTATTTGGGCGTGACATAATATGCCACGCCAGCCGTTACGGCGCCGCCAGCCAGCGCGGCACCCGCGCCAAGCACCAACGGCAACCAATTTGTCCATTTCGGGAAAATCACTGCTGCAAAAATTAAAAACCACTGGACTGAAACCCATCATTCCCAGACACAAAATCGAGCGCATTATTTATCAACAGCGCGGGAACTCCGCAAGAAAAGTTTGTGAAATTTTTCACGTGGTTCCCCTTACGAAAGGTTTTTCCACTTGACCACCGCAATCCTAGGCGCCCGCTGGCACTTGCGGCGGCGCTTCCGCTCCGCAAATGCGATTGCGCAACGCAATCGTGAGCGCCTTGACGATGATTTCCGGGATGAGAAATGGTTTTCCCATTAATTCGTTTTTCTCATCCTGCCTCATACGGGAACGCGTTTCAAACTCGTCATTCCCCGTAACAAAGACGACGGGCGTATGGCGGTTGAAAACGGTTTCGTGAATTTTTTTGCAGGCATCAAAGCCATCCATGCCCGGCATAATGATGTCCATGAAGATGATGTCATACGATTTATCCGTGGTCCGGACCAATGCCTCTTCGCCGTTCTCCACGCTTTCGGGCTTGGTGAAATAGGTTTGCAGGGCGCCAACCATCACCCGGCGCGTAATCAGGTCGTCATCCACCACCAAAATTTTCACCGGTGAATTCACCGGCGGACCGTCCAGGGGCACGGATTCGCACAGATCATATAACAGATCCACCGCCGCCGAGACAGTGGCTACGGCGGAAGGCGTGGAATGCTTTGCATCCTGCAGCATCTTTTTTAGCAAGCCTTCCAACGCGCTGCAGATCTGGGTCGTCGGATGTCGCGTCATCGAATTATTTTTGGCCATCAACGATGCGACCCGCAACAACGCATCTGCCAGCAAGCTTTGCCGAGTCGCTTCATTGGTTGTTTCGCGCATGGTTCGGCAAAAGCCTCGTAACGGTTCGATGTGCACCGTTGGTGATTCTGTGTCTTCGTCTGCTTTCACCATCGCCGCCCCTGCCTTGCTCGCGCCGCCGGTTTCCTGGGCTGTCTTTTGCCTTTCCAGCCGTCCCTGAAATGCCAGCGTAAGCGCCTTGACGGTGATCTCAAAGATAAGGAACGGTTTTCCCAGCAAATCGTTGCCACCGCTGAGGGTTGATTTGCTGCGCGCTTCGTAATCGCTTTGCGCGGTCACAAAAATGATCGGCGTCTTGCAATTGTTTTCTCCTTCCCGGATTTTCGTGCAGAGCTCAAAGCCATCCATGCCCGGCATCTGCACATCCAGAAAAATCACGTCATAACCCTGCCCACCAGCTTTGACCAGCGCCTCTTCGCCATTCACCGCCAGATCCGGCTCACCGAAGGCCTTCTTCAACGCCAGGGACATTGCGTGACGGCTGATCATCTCATCGTCCACCACCAAAAATTTCAATGGCTGACGCGTTAGCCAGTCGAGTTTTTTTCCCGGCGCGCACATCTGCTCCAGCAGATCCAGGGCACCACCAACGGTCCGCAATGTAGAAGCGTTGATGTTTCCCATTTTGCCGATCAGATGCCTGACAAACCCCTCCAGGGCGGACGCCAACTGCCACACCGGCAATACCTCTGGGAAGACAGCCTCCTCCTTCAACTTGCCCAAGTCGTAATTTAGCTGCACCAGCTTCTTCTGCCTGATTTGGTTGTCCGTTCCCTCCCGGTTGATTTCCTTGAACAGTAATCGTTGCTCAGCCAGCAACTTAGTGACCCTGTGGTAGAATTCCGCAAAAGGAATTTCCGTCACGGCGGAATCCTTCGCTGGTGCCGGTCCGCTCTGGTAGGCCGCCAGAAATTTCTTGAACACTGCTTCTTCCGCGCGTGTGTCGCCCAATGCGCCTGTCAGCATGGATTCATTGTACCATGGATTGTATTGCCGGTTGAGGGCCGCCCACCTTCCCGGTGCGAATTTCTTGACCGCAAAAAGCAACGCAAATCCAAACATCACACTGAACACGAAAAACTGGGAGAACATCCCCTTCGGCGCTTCAGGCATTGCCATGGGCGTTGACTGCGCGATCGTCGGCATCCCCGGAAACGCGCCGTTGGCCCGGGGAACATCGGAACCAAATGCCGCCGCCGGAATGGCCACATGCATTCGCGCCATCTCCTGGCGCTTTCTGGCATTCTCCTGATCCATCTGCCATTGGATGGACCCTTGTACCGGTGGCGGCGGCCAATTCACCACTGTGTTCGTTCCCTCCGCTGACAATCGATCGCACCAAAACAAGGTGACAAGTGAAAGTGCCACGATTCCCGCCAGTGACAGATAAATCATCCGCGCAGAAGCACCGGTCATTTTCAAAATTTCTTTGGCATGCCGGATCATGAAGAAATCCTGTCAGCTCGGGATGTGCTGTCTAGGGAGACGTTGAAGCTACATTCTGGCCCGGCGCAACTGCTTTCCATTGGCCGCGTGCGATCGAAAGCAAGCTGGGCGTCAGTGGCGGCAATTTAGTCGGATCATCAAAATTGATGTCGTACGCCCAGTTTCGCGCAGGCGGATTATAAACATTTCCCAGACCCCATATATTGGTGGCGTACTGGCTGGAAAACATTTTGATCATTGAACCGTTGTAGGTGAAAACATTTGCCGATCCCCAATTTTCCAGAAAACGCGGAAAATTCTCCATCCCGCCGCTGTAATTACCATTGGCAGTTTCCACCACACCCGTCAGAAAAGCCGCATTGATCGTGGTGGTGGCGGCATTCCGTTGGCTGAGATCGCTCGTGCTTGCCGAATCCTGCCAGTTATCCGAAAGGACCGTGATCGAGTCAGCAACCAGCGACGCCGGAAGAGTAGTCGAAGTGTTGGTTGTACCAAGGTTGGTTACGTTCAATTCATTGTAATCCTTCCATACATATAAAGGCCGGGCCGTCGCTACAGTCAGGCCATTTGGCGGCAGCGTCATGCCATTTTTCACCCGGACTGCTCCGAGACTGGTTGCCGGTAGATTACGATTGTCCAACACGTAAACGGAAGAGGGATTGCGGATGTACGTATTGGTTTTGCCCCAGATTGTCAGGTTGCCGACATTAAGATCGATCGACCGGACGGTTTTGCCTTCGCGGGCGTCATAAAAGCTATTTGTGTCTGAGACCAGAAACGCCACGTCGTTGCTGGAAACAAGCTGGTTTCCGGCTGTTATGGTGAGACCCACTGACGAGTCTGCCACCAACAGATTGCATTCATTATAGTAACGCAACTGGCCTAAATTTGAATTGGGATCTTCACCGGGTGGCGGTGGCAGGATGATTTGGCGGGGATCAGCCGTGCCAATAGGGAGATTGAGCGGCGGCACACCGGCGACCGGTTGTCCGCTCAGGGAATAGATGACACTCCCTCCCGGGCCTCCGCGCGAATCAGCCGGCTCGCGGGAGAATAAAATCTTTTGTGCAGAATGGACTATGGACCAAAAATCCAGCGTACTGTCCGGTTCAACGTAAACATTCCCATTCGCATGCACCCTTCCCGTCACATTGAATGGTTGTCCGCAACTGATCTCCATGTTGCTGGTGGCATACATCATGAACTGGAAGATCGGGATGCCGGTCAGTTGAATTTGTTGCATCACACCCGCATTGACCTGTTGCGGATTGGCGGTGTCACTGGCATGGGAAACAATCGTATAGGTCGATATGTATCCTGAAAGTCCGGCGTAACTTCCATCCAGCGTCGTAAAGTTCTGCCCGGGTGATCGTTGGACATAGGTTTGCCCGCGGTTGCCGTTCCCATCATCAAACACCCATGTGTTCCAATAAACAGAATCAGCTGGGCCCGGGGCGGTTGCTTGACGGTATGAATCAAGATTGTTGCTGATCGTCCGTTCGCCGCCCTTCAAAAAATCATATTCAATGTGAGCAACGACCTTTTCCGTGGCCGCCTCGGCTGCCGCCACCGAACGCGTATATTGTATGGACCGATGCGTTTGTTTGGCACTCGTGGCCGACCAGGCCATCACACTTGCCAGAATAGCCAGGGCGATCGCCGACATGATCAGGACAATGGCCAACGCGATGCCTCGCTGGCCGCCTTTTGACGACGAATTGTCAAATTTCAACCTCATTGCATTGCCCGCCGCGTGACCGCGGTCTCCAGTTGATAATAATCCGGTGCCGACAGATAATGTTCCGGTTGATAGATATCCAATGTCACATGGATCACCCGGTTGTTGACATTGTTGGTCAGAACATTTCCATACAGGTCTTGGGCGGTAAATATTGGCACTGTATTGGTGACCGATTCCGCCAGCCTGACTCCGGTGGAATCCTGCGATGTTATCCGGCGAAAACTGCTGTCCGGCGGATTGAAAAAATAAAGGATATAGTTTGTCGCGTTGGTGGTGGGAAGGATCATAAGGCCGTTACCCGTCTGGGGTTCACCATCCAGGATGCCCGCAAAACCGTTCGAGTTTATATTTCCGACATAGACGTTATTGCACGAATGGATTTCATCAGTCAGTTTCCCGAAGGTATTGCGTGACCATTGCGTGGCCATCAGCTTGGTCTGGTTGACCTGCATCAAGCGCAGTCCAAGCACATTGGCCGCCAAAATGCCACCGACAACCGCCATGAAAATGGTCACCGCAATGAGAATTTCCGGCAGCGTAAATCCCCGGATTGCGATCTTCCGGTAGCTTCCAGCCACCTGATGATTGGGAATGTGCATTCTCATTGGTCGGGGGCCCGGCAGGTTTCAATGGAATTGGTGACCCATTGATTTCCCTCAAATCGCCAGATGCAATCCACATGGATGAGTTTCACCGGCGGTGAAGTCGTGATATCCGATATGGTGGTCTTTAAAATTGCCGTCAAAGAATTGGTGCTTTGCGCAAAAAGATCCAGCACGACCGTTTCTGGTGGAAAATTTGAAGGCTGCAATTCGTTGATCTGGGGAGATGTCGTGATCCACCGTGCGCTGTGGGTCTGTTCAATCCGTTCCTGTGCCCTGGCAATGGCCGCCATGTAGAAAGAATCCTTTACGGACGAAGCCAGGCAAAATTCGTAGCCCCTTACAATTCCAATGACCGTCAACGCCGTGATAGCCACAGCTATCAAGATTTCAATCAGCGTCATGCCAGCCTGATTTTGTCTGGGGTGCGCTATAATCTGTTGATTGGAAAAATAGATCTTCAAGGGATCCGATTCGGTGAACTTGGCCAAGAACACCCAAGCCCCTGATCTCCAACCGAAAACTAACAGACCCAAGTGCTCTGGCAAGTCATTATTGTCTCAAGTTTTTACACAACATCTACATCGTTATTATCGGCCAATTTGCTAACATCTTTACCTGACATTTGATTGCAAATTGCATGAAAAGCGAACTCAACGAAATCGCTGATTTGCATGAATTTGTGAATGCCAAACTAACCGGATCTACTGAATTTCTAATCCGGCTTGCACCATATCTCGGTTTTTAAGCAAAACATGGGCCAAGCGGCTGATATTGCAACTTGTAACCATTGTTTACCCAAGATGTTGCGAACCCGGACTTGACCCTTTTACCCTCCGCCCTACTCTCTTTTGCTGAACGGTGCTAATAATGTTTCCCGTTCGCCTGTAAAACCATCAAACATTCTCTGACAACGGCGCTCCGGCAGGCGGTTTCAAAACTTGAATCGCATCGCCATCGACTTGCCAAAAAATCCAAGTTGCCGACTGGACGCTTGCCGTGTGGTCTGGTCGGCCCCGGCCATTTTTTCAACTACGCCTATTTGCCCGCCCTGAATCACAAGGACTCACCACTCGTCGTTTCCGGTATTCTCACGCGTGGCCAAAATCAATTCGATGTGGCTCAGAACGGACTGCGTTACTCCACCGAACATTTTACCGACTACGATGCCCTGCTCGATTCCGGCATTGAGGCGGTCCTCATCTTGCTCCCGAACCACCTGCACGCCGAATTCGTCCGAAAGGCACTCGAAAAGGGGGTGCACGTCTTCTGCGAAAAGCCACTTGCACCCAATGTTTCTGAAGCGCTCGCATTGAAAACCATCGCAAAAAAATCTAAACGCGTGCTTATGGTGGATTTCAATGAACGCTACTTCGATCGCAATCGCGTCCTTAAAAAAGTCATCACCGAAAGGCGCGCAGGTGAAATCATATCTGTCCGCGCATTTCATAACCAGGACCTACGTCAGCTTTCGTCATTTGCCCCGCTGCATCGCGATCTTACTGGCGGCGGCGTGCTCCACAACGCCGGTATCCACTTCATTAATCTCTTTCTAAACTGGTTTGGTTGCCCTGAACGTGTTCATGCCGTTTTCAAAAATCATGCCCTGCCCGCCGAATGCGGTGAAGATACCGCCCGTTGCCAGTTTTGGTTTCCCAACGGCCTCACTGCCACGCTCGATGCCTCCGTTGCCAACGCCGTGGATACCACCTATGAACGCGTTCAACTCATCGGCGAGGTCGGTGAGATCACCAGCGACCTGAAAAAGAGCGATATCCTCCTGCACTGCCCGCCGGCAAAGCGGCAGTTGCATATTGCCTGCAAAAGGGAGATTATAAGTGACTCAGTTTTTAATGCCCTGGACGCGTTTGTGCGTTGTGTGCATGCCGGTTCGAAACCGGAAACGGATGTTGATGATTTTATAGCAACCATGAAAGTGATCGAGGCGCTTACACTGTCCGCACAACGCGGTGCCGAGGTCTATTTGGAGGAGATTGAAACACGTTATGCCAGTCGAAACCATGCTCTCTAAGATTCTCGACGTTTCGCTGACACGTTCCTGCAACTACGACTGCTCGTATTGCAACCAGCGACAGGATCTCGACAAGCCCATGTTTGACATGAGCGAGTCCAAGCGCAAGGTCGTGTCCAACAAACGCCGCTCCGGCAAGGAATGGATTGCCGGCCTGAACGCCTTCCCTTACAAGCACGAATACGACAAGCTGCTTTTCTCCGGCGGCGAACCCAGCCTGCATTCCGAGTTCGTGGATATCGTCAGTCAGGTTAAAGGTTTTCGTTGCAAGATGATCGTCACCAATCTGAGCTTTGACGTGGACAAGCTCATCGCCGCTTGTCGCAAGGAAAAGACCCGCGTCATCGTCCAGCCATCTTTTCATTTTGAGTTCGCCGACTTCGAGGAATTCACCGGCAAGATGGACAAACTTCGCGCTGCCGGTTTTCTCAGCAATTTCATTCCCGTTTCCATCGTCAATTTGCCCGATCGCGCCATCGGCCCCGAATTTCGCGAGAAATTCCGCCAACGTGGTTTTAATGCCTCGCTTTATCGCTTTGAAGGTTATTACAAGGGCACTTTTTCCTATGCGCCGCTGGAAGGTTACGGTGGGGTGAAGGAAACGAAAGAAGTCCTCTATTCCAGCTGTTGCCAGCCGGTGAAGCCCAACGGCGACATCGTTTTTTGCACCACGGATGCCTACTCCGACAACTACGTTTCCTACGGCAATATTTGCGACCAGAAATACGTGGAGATTCCGCGTGAAATCACCATCCAGAACTACGGTCACCGGCACATTTCTGCTGCTTCCTGGACCCGCGCCCGCAATCCCGCCACTGGCGAACCCATCTGGCAGGGCAAAAATTATCGCTATCGTACACCCATGAATCAGGTTCGCACCTTCATGGAAATACATAACTATCCCTGGCTTGCCTCGGCCAAACACTTCGTAAATGTCGTCCAGAACCGGCTAAAGAAGAAGGAGACTGTAAATCAGACGAACTTGGATTGAGGATTCACCCGCCGCGGTAAACGGCGCGTGCCGTACACGTCTCGGCCACCACCAATTCCGTCAGCAACGGCAACTTGGGCTTGAGCTTTTTCCAGATCCACGCAGCCACTATCTCGCTCGTTGGATTTTCCAGCCCGGGAATTTCGTTCAAGTAACGATGGTCCAGCTTCTCCCACAGCGGTTTGAATGCAGCTGATATGTCAGCATAATCCATCAGCCAGCCGAACTTTTCGTCGCACTCACCGGCCACCACAATCTCCACCTTGAAACTGTGGCCGTGCAACCGGCGGCATTTGTGCGCCTTGGGCAGTAACGGCAATAGATGCGCGGCTTCGAATTGAAATGATTTTCTAAGTTCCATCTTCATAAATTTGCGTCCTTATGATTCAAAATCGGTCCATTGGATGAGGTCACCCAGCGCCGGGCGCCCATCATGCCGCCAGGTCAAAGGCGGGTTTTGCATCCGGCCCAAAGGGCAGATGCGGGTCGCGCCCCAGCGTGCGAACTGCTGCGCCAATTCTTTTGTCTTCTCGGGCGATGCCGCGATGCCCACGGTCGAAACCTTTCCACGTATCGCATCAATTCCTTGCAGGACTGCTGCCAGATTCGGCACCGGCTTGATGTACACAAACCGGTTTAGGCACGAGAATTGGAACCGCGTGTCGTGCTCAAACACCACCGTCCACGCCGTTGAACCCTGGCTCTGCCAGATGCGTGCATCAGCCCGATGAGTGGCCAGTGTCTCATAGATGGCCCGCCGTGACGCGATGGCCGCCGATTCCTCCATCGATATTTTTCCGCGTGGCTCACTCGTTTCGCGGCGTATCAATTCCACCACCAGCTTCTCGGCAAATTTATCCGATTCGACCATCCCGCGTTCTTCGACATAGATGACATGCGGCGAAAGGCAACCGTTTTGGTCCCAAGCAGTGATGTCATCCGCCGCCGCCGAAACAACCCTGGAAATTTCCTCTTCACGCAACGCTTCCCGCATCACATATCCAAAACTTGCTTTCTGGCCGTAACCGACAAAGCGCACTTTGGCTGGCAATCGCGAGCGGATCGTCGCCAGCGTTTCGTCCTCACCCGTCACCGTCAGGCAATCCAGTTCCGCAAACAGCGCGTTTTCCAACTCCGGATTACCACCGCGCCATTCGGCGATTTCGAGACAGGAACCCAGCTTCGGATCAGCCTGATAGATCGAATGCGCAAATAGCCGCGGCAGAAACGAAGCGCCGCTTCCACATTTAACGAATTGTGCCGAACGCACCAACAGTCCCAGCACCATGCTCATCAAAGTCGGATTGGGAATATTGCCCGCGGCGATATGGCCCAAAAATTCCGGTGCCACCGCCATCGCTGCCCGCCCCGTTTTTCCCTCCACCGGATGTGCCACAAACGCATCGAGACGTTCGGCATGGCCAAACTCCTGTTCCAGCAAGGATTGAAAATTCTCCAACGTGAGCTGGCTGAAAAAGTTATCTAGTCCGCGCGCCAAAATCGGCTGTGTGAAACCTGTTTCCTCCGGACCACGCTCCAGGGCGAATTTGCGGAACTGGTTTTCCGGCTGAAGCCATTCGACGCCCACTTCGCAAAGAATTTTTATGATATTTTCCGTCGAACGCGGCAACAGATGTCTTGCCCGATTGCGCCTCAAGGTATCGGCAGCCGCCGTGATCATCGCCGGGGTCAAAGTCGCCTCCGGCGGCAGATCGGCAAAATAGAAATTGGGCAGGTTCATGCAGTCATTAAAGAGCAGCCTCGCGGCTCGGACAGTTGCGCGCGTCCGATTAGCTCAAACCCTTCGCCGCGACGAATACCAAGGTCTTCGGTCTGGATCGCCGCCACAGAAAACACATTTGCCAGGTCAAAGATCCGGATGATGCCCGCCTCACCATCGGCCACTTCCAGACTGGTTTCAGGAGAAATGATCTGGACCCGCGCCCACGCCGGAAAATGAAATATCCGATCAGTTCCTGAGTCATACGCCTGCGAACTCAACTCACTCATGCCGTATTCACAGATGATCTTTTCAACGGAAATCCCCAACCGCTTGCTGATGAGTGTATGCAGTTCCGCTTTCGGCAGCATGCGGGAACGATTCTTATATCCGCCCGTCTCCATCACACGCGAACTAACAGGCAATTGAAACCGCAACTGGTTCTCTGCCAAATAATCCACCAGATGCACAAATGAGAACGCTGTTCCCAACAACGTCAACGGCCTTCCGGAATCACAAGCCTGCTTTAGCTTTTGCACGGTGGCCTCAAAATCAACCATCCATGAACCATTCGAGGCCACATTTCCGGTAAAGTTTGTCTTGGGCAGTCCAAACTTCTGCCGGACAATTTCAAACATGTGCACCAACGAGGAATGTGGCGCGGCCTCGGCGCTCGGCGTAAGAAACATCATCTCACGGGCATCGCCAAAATGAGCTTTGAACCAGTTCCATAATGAAACTTCATAAACTCTCAGCGATTCGTCATTATGAAAATGGCGGCTGGGCTTTTGTTCCGTCGTCCCGCTGGAATGAAACACCGCCGTTCGTTCCTCAGGGGTCAGGCTGGTTAATTCCAGTTCTTTGAAGGCTGCGGTGGGCACGGCGGGGATCTGCGTCCAATGCCCAATCGTTTGCGGCGTTGCCTCCCGCGCCTCGCAAATTTTGCGATAGGCCGGATTTGCGCCATATTGCAGCGCAAATAGTTCAAGCGCCAGCTTCTCAAAGTCTGAAACCCAGGGAATTCGTTCCTCCGGGGAAATCATATCGCGCAGGCGCGTGGCGAAATCTAAAAGTTCTGGATTCATGCGGTGTTTGGTTGTCGGCTGGTTTTCCGCTACAGCCGGCTGACATCATAACACGAAACATTTGTCCTGCAAGCGAGATTGCCTTTGTGGCCTTTGTGCGCCAAACTGACCATTCGACGATGAACAAACGGTTTTACATCACCACGGCGATTGATTACGTGAACGGGCAGCCCCACCTTGGGCATGCCTACGAGAAGATCATTGCCGATGTCGTCGCCCGCGCGCGCCGCAGTTTCGGCCAGGAGGTCTTTTTCCTGACCGGCCTCGACGAACACGGTCAAAAAGTCCAGCAGGCCGCACAGGCTGAGAAAAAAGATCCGCAGACGTATTGCGACGCCCTCGCCGCCGACTGGCTGGCCTTCGTCAAAAAACTAGAGCTGACGAATGATGATTTTGTCCGCACCACCCAGTCGCGTCACAAGGAATATGTACAAGCAACGCTGGCGAAGCTCAACGCCGCAGGGCAATTTTATAAATCGAGTTATACAGGTTATTACTCAACGAAAGAGGAAACGTTCCTGACCGAAAAAGACCGCCGCCCTGATGGCACTTTCGATCCCAGTTATGGCGAAGTCATCGAACTGAAGGAAGACAATTACTATTTCAAGCTTGGCCTTCACCAACAATGGCTGATTGATTATATCGAGGCAAATCCCGACTTCGTTTCACCAAGCTATCGCCGTAACGAAGTGCTAGGTTTTCTTAAAAACAACACTCTGGAAGACTTGTGTATCTCGCGCCCGGCAGCGCGCTTGAACTGGGGTATTCCCCTGCCCTTTGACAAGGATTTCGTGACTTACGTCTGGTTCGACGCGCTCGTCAATTATACCAGCATCGCGGCTGCGCATCCCAACCTTGGCCTTTGGCCGGCGGACATTCATGTCATCGGCAAGGACATTGTAAAATTCCACGCCGTTTACTGGCCGATCATGCTGAAGGCCATGGGTCTGCCGTTGCCAAAACAGATTCTGGTTCACGGCTGGTGGCAAAAAGACGGTGCCAAGATTAGCAAGAGTACCGGCAACATCGTTGATCCCGTTGCGGTCATCAACGAATGGGGTCTGGATGCGTTTCGTTTTTACGTCTTGCGCGAACTGGACATTGGACCGGATGGCAACTGGACTGACGCTGGTTTCAAATCACGTTATCAGGCCGAACTGGCCAACGGCCTGGGCAATCTCGTCAACCGCTCTCTTTCGATGCTGAAGCGTTATCGCAATGGCGTTGTGCCCGCGCGTTCCAACGAACTGGCTGCGGATGCCGCGAAAGCCGCAGATGAAACAAAAGCCCTGCTGAAACAAAATCAGTTGCAGGCGGCTTTACAAAGCATCTGGGGACTGGTCACCCGTGCGAATCAATATGTGGACCAGACTGCGCCGTTCAAGCTGGCCAAAGATCCGGCCCAGGCGCAGCGGTTGGATGAAGTACTCTATAATCTGACCGAAACCTGCCGTGTGCTGGCCGTGTTGCTTTGGCCGTTCCTGCCCGGAACGGCTGGCAAGATTTTTGCCCAACTTGGATTGCAAGAAGAACCCAATAAACTGGATGCCGCCACGTGGGGCGGTCTAGCCCCGGGTCATACCGTGGGTGAACCGGCCGCGTTGTTCCCGCGCAAAGACGTGTAAAATCAGAGCAGCTCCGGCTTGCTCATCAGTTCCCCGATGTCCTGGAGCAATCGCCCAGCTGCACCTCCGTCGAGCACGCGATGGTCGAAACTCAGGGTAAGATTGGCTTCGGTCACCGGCATAAATTGTCCCTTCGCCTCGTCCCAATGCGGCACTTTTCTACCTGCGCCCATGCCGAGCACAAGAGTTTGTTCCGGCAGTGGAATGGGTGTAGCCCAGATCAAGCCGAACGTACCGAAATTCGTCACTGTTGCAATGGAACCGCCCGTCGCGTCCGCCGGTAGTTTGCGCGCACGCGCCAGTTCTACCAGCTCATTGTAACGTTGTGTGAGGTCTTTGAGGGATTTTTTATCGGCGGACCGCACCACCGGCACCAGCACACCATCATCAGCTTCCACTGCAAAGCCAACGTCGATCGCCGAGGGGTGGATGATTTTATTCCCTACGAGGCGCCCGGCCACAGCCGAATTTTTCGCCAGCGCGATCGCTAGAGCGCGTAACGCATACAGCGCCGGACCGGGTTTGGGATTTGAAGCCTTGCGATGAGCCAGCAAGGCGTCAAGCTGGACCGGCAAACCGACGGTAGCAAGCGGGCGCGTCCAACTCCGGCGCATGGCATCCGCCACGGCCACCCGCATGGATGATGCCCCGCTCATCTTGTGTTTCTCGAGGCTGGTGATGTATTTTTCGAAATCTTCCACCGTCACTCGTCCCGCGTTGCCACTACCCGCCACCCCGGCCAGGTCGGCGGCGTGCAAGCCCAGTTCATCCATGCGCGCCTTGAGACGGGGTGAAAGATAACTCGCGCCGGCGGCATTCGCCGGAACTGGCAAACCGCGCACGGTGGGCTGGACGCTTCCGGAACGGAAACTGCCTTCAACCCGGGAAACCCGTTCGTTGTCCGCCAGTGAGGCCGAAGCGGAAACATCCAAACCCAGTCGCGCCGCTTCCTCGCTCGTGGCTTCAATCTGCCCAAGCGTGGCGCCCACGGCGTAACTCTCGTTTAACTGCACCGTAAATTTGTCTATGCGCCCCTTACAAGGCGAGGTCACGGTCATGGTGGCCTTGTTCGTCTCCACTTCGATCAGATTTTGATCAGCCTCAACTTCATCTCCGGGCTTGACCAGAAAATTGATGATGGCGGCCTCGGCGATGGATTCGCCCAACTGCGGCATGATGATGGGAATTTGCATGCGAGAGTGGTTAAAAATGCAGGATTCCGTGTTTCATTGGCGTAAAAGGTTTCTGGCGGCAGCGGCCACGCTGCGTGCGGTTGGACGATGTGCTGTCCACAGGTTGGGATGATACGGCACCGGTGTATCTTTGGCATTCAGCCGTTGCGGCGGCGCATCCAGCAGTCCGTATCCTTCGGTCGTGACGCGGGCGATAATCTCCGCCGTCACACCACCCCACGGCCACGCTTCACCCACACACAGCAACTTTCCCGTACGGGCTACCGAGGCTACGATTGTGTCGGTATCCAGTGGTTTCACTGAACGAAGATCCACGACCTCGATTTCCCAACCTTCCGTTGCCAGCTCGGCGGCGGCTTCCAGCGATTCATGCACCATGGCGCTGTAGGTGACGATGGTCAGGTCGCGTCCTTCGCGCGCGATGCGCGCCTTGCCGATGGGCAGGGCCTCTTGCGGCAAACCTTCTGCCTTGAGGTGATAATATAAGAATTTATGTTCGCAAAAAATCACCGGATCATCCAGCGCCACCGCCTCCAGCAACATGGCGTAAGCATCTTCCACAGTCGCCGGCGTCAACACGACCAGGCCCGGATAATGTGCGTAGATCGCCTCGATGCACTGGCTGTGAAATGGTCCGCTGCCCGAAGTGCCGCCAAACGGCAGCCGCACCGTGATGGGACACGGAACATTGGTGCGCCAGAACAGCGTGCCCGCCTGGTTCACGATCTGGTTGAAGCCCACCGTCGAAAAATCAGCGAATTGCATCTCGATGATCGGTCGCATGCCTTCGATGGCTGCGCCTACCGCGAGCCCCACCATGGCATCTTCGCTGATGGGCGAATCCAGGACGCGTCCTGGAAATTCCTTCGCCAAATTTTTTGTGGCCTTGAACGCACCGCCAAATGCGCCCACATCCTGACCGTAAATGAAGACCCGGTCATCCTCACGCAGAGCACGCGCCTGCGCTTCCCGGATGGCTTCAAGGTAGGTGATGCTCATTCAGTATAATTTACTGCTCGTGGGTTTCGTTCAGATGGTCGGAGGCGATGGCGCTCCACTGTTCCGAGAAAGGATCCGGACCCGGCTCACGCTGGACCTGTGCCACGGCTTCTTCGATCTCGCGAATGGCTTCGCTCCGCCAGACCGCCAGTTGGGCGGAGTCCGTCCATTTTTGACGCAGCAATGTTTCTTCCGCCACCTTCAGGCAATCACGGCCGAGCGGAGAATTTTTCAATTCGGAAGCGATGTAACTGGAATCGTCGTGCTCGCCATGGCCACAGAGGCGCAGCAGCTTGGCCACCACCAGTTGCGGACCTTCGCCGTTGCGGGCGCGGGTAAATGCTTCGCCCACTGTTTTGAGGCAAGCCGTCAGATCGGTGCCGTCAACACTGTGTGAGCGGACGCCGTAGCCGGCCGCTTTGTCAGAAAGATCCTTGCAGGCGAATTGAAGTTCCGTAGGTGTTGAGTAGGCGTATTGATTATCGGCCACGATCAAGACCAGCGGCAGCATTTCGACCGCCGCCTGGTTCAAGGCTTCATGAAAGGAGCCAGTGGAAGTGGCGCCATCACCCAGGCAAGCGGCGCCGACGGTGCCGGTGATTTTTTTCATCCGCCGCGCAAACAACATTCCATTCACCACAGAGATCATCGCGCCCAGATGGCTGATCATCGGCAGATAGCCATCCTGCGGCCGGCCACGGTGGACATTGCCATCGCGCCCGCGCATCGGGCCCAATGCCGACCCTAGATAATTGCGAATTGCATCCACAATGGCCTCGCCAAAGGCGAGCCGCCCGGCGGTATCTCGTATCAAAGGAGCAAACACATCCGTCTTTTTTAAAGACACTCCAATGGCAGCACTTAAAGCCTCCTGCCCCCTTCCAAGGAAAACGCCACCGTGGATTTTACCTGCCCGGTAAAGGGCGGCGCATTTATCATCCAGAAGGCGTGCCTTTAGCATGAACCGGTAGGCGGTGACGTGCGCCTCACGAATAACATCAACTGGCTCCAAATAAGGCACGGAGACTGCTGCTTGCAACATGCAAAAAGTTTATCGCCAGAACCGCAAGCCAGCAATGATTCTTTATGGCCGGTTGAAAAAAAATCGGCTGGCTGCCTGGGGCGAAAACTGTTAACCATAAACATTCTATAATAAAACACGGGTTAAAAGCCGAAATGAATTCAACGAAATTCCATGCGTTACTGCTTGGTACCGACCCCAAGCTGGTGGATGCCATTTCGGTCACCTTCCGTCAGGATGGGGGAAATATCGGCTATGCAGGAACTTATGCGGAAGTGGTCAGTTTCTTGCAGACCCATCCCCCCGACTTGCTTTTGCTGGATTTGAAGACGGTCGAAACGGACAGTTTAAACCTGCTTCGGCATCTCAAAGGTCTCCCCGTTTCCATCCCGATATACACCATTGGCTTTGCGGCGGCGGGCGAAACCACGGCCGCCTTGCGGGCTTTCGATCTGGGATTAAACGAACTCATCTACGTTCCGTTCGAAAACAGCCTCTCCCTGTTCCGTGCTCGCATACGCAGTGGTGTGCAGGTGAAACGCCGGATGGAGGAAATGCTCAAGCGCCAGCAGGAACTCGTGGAGAACTGCCGCGCGGCCGAGGCCAGTTCGCGCGCCAAGTCGGATTTTCTCGCGGCCATGAGCCACGAGATCCGCACGCCGATGAATGGCGTCATTGCGATGACCGGACTGATGATGGAATCGTCGCTGACTCCCGACCAGCGCGGCTATCTCGACACGATTCACAGCAGTAGTGAATCGCTGCTCAAGATCATCAATGACATCCTCGATTTTTCAAAGATCGAAGCAGGCAAAATGGAACTGGAACGGCGGCCATTCGATCTGCGCACTTCCATCGAAGATTCACTGGACCTTCTGGCTTCGCGCGGTTTGGACCGCCAGCTTGACCTCGGCTATCGGGTGGATGAACGAATTCCATCCATTGTTGAAGGTGACGCGCAGCGTTTGCGTCAGGTGCTGGTCAACTTGCTGGGCAATGCCGTCAAATTCACCGAGAAGGGACACGTATTTGTAAAAGTTCAAAAAATGGCTTCCGCGTCCGGCGAGGAGGGCAACTCCAATTCCATGAGCCTGCTCTTTTCCGTTCAGGATTCGGGCATTGGCATTCCCCCGGACCGGCTGTCTAAATTGTTCAAGCCCTTTACCCAGGCCGATGTTTCCACCGCGCGCAAATACGGTGGCACGGGACTCGGACTGGCCATCAGCCGCCGGCTGGTAGAATTGATGGGCGGAAGGATGTGGGCGGAAAGCGTGCCGGGTCTCGGTTCCACTTTTCGTTTCACCATGCAGGTGGCGGTGGCGGAAGATTCCAAACCGCCGGCGTACGTTGCCAAAATGCCGCGCCTGGCGGACCTGAAAATTTTGATATTGGACGATAATGCCGAAAGCCGCGACATGTTGTTCGACCAGTGCCGGCTGTGGGGCATGTTGCCGCAGGCGGTGGAAAATGCATCTCAGGCCATGGAACTCCTCGGCAAGGAACATTTCGATCTGGCCTTGATCGATCTTCATCTGGCGGGCGCCGACGGCCTGACCGTCGCGTCGGAGATACAAAAACTCCCCGCCTCGGCCATGATGCCCATGGTGTTGCTCACTCCGTTGGGCAAAAAGAAAAGCAATTCCGAAGAAGTACGGGTCGTTTTCGCGCATTCCGTGCACAAGCCCGTGAAACCGGTGCAATTGTGCGCCGCGCTCGAACGCGCTCTTTTAAGCCCACGGGCTCCCGCCCGTGCCCCCGAACCGGCCAAAGTTGTAAATAAAATGGCAGAAACAATTCCCTTGCGCATCCTGGTGGCAGACGACAATGCCATCAACCAGAAGGTGGCAGTACGTATTTTGCAACAGCTGGGATATGCGCCGGACGTGGCGGACAATGGTCGCGCGGTGCTGGACCAGCTTGACCAGAAACCGTATGACTTTATTTTCATGGACGTGATGATGCCCGAAATGGACGGGCTCGAAGCCACGCGCATGTTGCGCAAGCGGCAGGCGGCCGGTGATCATGCCCATTATCGAGCACCGATCATAGTTTGCGCCATGACTGCCCATGCCATGGCTGGCGATCGCGAGAAGTGTCTGGCCTCCGGCATGGATGATTACCTGGCGAAGCCGGTGCGCCCCAAGGATGTTCGTGATATGCTGGAAAAGTGGAGTGGAAAGGTCCTCGCTGAAAACAAAACGCAGACCGCCCCCACGCCGCCACCACCCACTGAACCCGCGGTGGACATGGACCGTATGAACGACCTGACCGACGGCAATGACGACAGCCTGCGGGAACTGGTGGAGATGTATATCAAACAGACGAACAAACAATTTGACCAGATGCAGACATTCATTCGCGAAAGCAATGCTGATGGCCTGCGGCGCGTGGCCCACAGTTGTGCCGGCGCCAGCGCCACCCTGGGCATGACGCGACTGGTCCCGAAGTTGCGCGAGATGGAAAGGCTTGGCACCTCCGGCACTGTGACCGGTGGCCAGGTGATTTTCGACCAGGCCGCGCATGAATATTCTGACATCCAGGACTTTTTGAAAACCATACCGCAAGTAGCTGCAATTGTGCAAAACTCCAAGCCAGCATGAAGAATATCTTGATCATCGAAGACGACCAGGTCGTCGCCAATGTATATCGCAACAAGCTGGCCGTGGAAGGCTACAAGGTCGAAGTGGCCAACGACGGCGAATCGGGCTTGCGCATCATGCGCACCTTCCGGCCGCATATTATCATCCTGGACCTGATGCTGCCCACCATGACCGGCGTGGATGTCATCCGTGAGATACGCGGCGAGGCGGATTTTGCCAAGGTGCCCATCGTGGTGTTCTCAAACACCTACATGACCAATCTCATCCAGGACGCCTGGCGAGCGGGTGCCAACAAATGTCTGTCCAAGGCCAATTGCACTCCCAAGGATGTCATCGAGGTCGTTCGTCTCACCGTCGGTGGGGGTGGCGGCATACCGCAGAAGAACAAACCGGCGGCAGCAGCCGCACCGGTTGCATCGGCAACAACTGCCGGGGAATCTGCCAGTGATGCGGGGGACCAGACAGATTTACGGAAAAGTTTTCTGGAAAACCTGCCAGGCTCCTTGTTCACACTGCGAAACGGCGTGCAGGCATTGTCCAAGGCCGAGAACGAAATGCAGCGGCTCAAACAGGTCTATGAATTGTACCGCCAGGTCCACACTGTGAACGGTAATGCCAGTCTGGCCGGCCTCATGCAGATCGCCCACATGTCCGCCGCGTTTGAAGCGTTACTGAAAGAAATCTACGAGAAGCCCAAGAACATCAACCAATCCAGCATCCGCACCGTGGCTTCCGCCGTGGATTTTCTGGGAATCCTTTTCAGCAAAGGCACCTTGCCGGAACAGCAGGAACTGCCCGAATCAAAGATTCTTGTAGTGGATGATGAGGCCATCTCCCGCCGCGCCATCGTATATGCTTTGGAAAAAGCCAAGCTCAAGTCCATTAATGTGGACGAGCCGATGCAAGCCCTGCAATTGCTGACCGAAAACGAATTCGATCTGATCTTCCTGGATGTGGACATGCCGGGGATGAATGGTTTTGAACTGTGCGCCAAACTGCGCACCCTGCCCCAGCATCGCAAGACTCCGGTGGTGTTTGTGACCAGCCTTACCGATTTCGAAAGCCGCACCAGTTCCACGATGGCGGGCGGCAACGACTTCATCGCCAAACCGTTTTTGTTCATCGAACTCACCGTCAAGGCGCTCATCCACGTGATGCGCGCCCAATACCAGCCCAAACCGTTGTTTGACTGAGATTGCGTAAAAAGGCGGGAACAGATTTCATCCCTTTGGAGTCTTATCAATATGAAGAAAAAGTTGTTGATATGGACTCCGGTGGTTTTGATCGTCATTTTTGCACTGCTGCAATTGACCAATCCACCCCGCACGAATCCGCCCGTGGTCAATGATATGGCTGCCACCAATCCGCCATCCGCGGAAGTCGCCACCCTGCTCCGCGCCGCCTGTTACGACTGCCATTCCTACGAAACCAAATGGCCCCTGTATTCCAAAATCGCGCCCATATCATGGCAGGTTGCCGATGATGTTGTGGAAGGTCGCAAAAACCTGAATTTTTCCGACTGGCCGACGGATCCCATCCGCATCGCCAAGCGGCTGGAGAACATCAGCGATGAGATCGACAACCATGAGATGCCGCCGCCAAAATATTTATTGATGCATCCGGAAGCCCGGTTGACGGATGCGCAGCGCAAGACCATCATGGATTGGACCGGTGCCACGGCCAGCAAATTGCGTTCAGTGGCCGTGACCACCAATCAATGACCACGCTAGATTCCGAATTCATACCTGCCCGGGACAAACATTCGCGCCGTCTGATGGTGATGCTTCACGGCCTCGGCGACAGCATTGAGGGTTACCGCTGGTTTCCGGAAGCCCTCGCCCTGCCTTGGCTGAATTTTCTCCTCGTGAACGCGCCGGATGAATATTACGGTGGCTTTTCCTGGTTCGATCTGGATGACATGGCCCCGGGCGTGAACCGTTCACGGGAGGCGTTATTTGCCTTGCTCGATAATCTTGCTGCCAAAAATTTCCCGCCGGAACAGATCACGCTCGGTGGATTTTCACAGGGCTGCCTGATGACCATCGAAGTCGGCCTGCGCTATCCGCATCGGCTGGCAGGGCTGGTTGGCATCAGCGGCTGGGTTTTTGAACCGGCCAAACTGTTGGCGGAAATACCGCCTACGGCCAAACAACAACGACTGCTCTGCACCCATGGTCCTTTTGACATGATGGTGCCCATGGACCGGGCGCATGCGCACATCAAACGCTTGCAGGCCGCTGGCTTGAACGCGGAATGGCGCGAGTTTCCCAAAGCCCACACTATCTACGGTGAGGAAGAACTGGCCGTCATCCGAAAATTTGTGAGCGCCGGTTACCCTGCTGTTGTGGGCGGATAACCGGCGCACGGCGGAGCCGCGCAGCCACGCGGGCTTGGCAAGATGTCAGGCCTTCACTTCCCGGTTGGTTCCCTGGAGCCAGACCTGCTCGGGGCGGGTACCCACCGCCGAGGCCGTTTCCCAGTCAATGGCCTTCTCCACCGCCTCGCGCATGCGGGCGAACCACCATTGGCCACGCGCCATGCGCGATTCGCGCCGTCGTCCATAGACGCGGGTCTGGGTGCCGTTGAATCCAAGTTCGAGTTGTTGATTGGTCGTCATCATAGTTGATTTCTCTTTCGTGACGACATCTTCTCAAAAGGGGTGGGACAAGGACTGTCCAAGCCAAAAAATCGTGAATATTTTGAAAAATGAACCTCTTACCTAATGCTCATCCCTGAAGAAAACCCAAAGCTGTTCGACTACTGCCGTCGCAATTCGACGATATCTCCGCTCTCCAAAGGCACATCCGGACCGTTATACAACACGCTGGGACTCACGGTGGCGCTTTCGCCATTGCGGGTGATGACGATCTGCGTGGGCGGATTGGCATCCAGATAGTTCGCCGTGGCGATAGCCTGCGCGAGCGTGAGACCAGCCACCCATGGGACATGCGTATTTTGTACCGGCCCCATGATTGTGACACTGGGCAGCGCCGCCGCGTCCTGTGCTTGCTGCTGTTGTTGCGCCAGTTGCTGACGCAAGGCTTCATTTTGCCCGGCGAGATAGGCATTCTGCTGGGCCAACCGCGCCGAGCGATTGGTCGTGCAACCGGCCGCCGCCACCGACACGATGAGCAGGATGGCAAAAACAGATTTCATTGGACGTTTAACACCAGAAATTGCCTTCAGGTTTCAACCGAACTTTTCCAGGCTGCCACGGCGGATTTTATTTCTCCCGCGCAATTCGCGCGCGGCTTCACAAACCTCGGCGTGAACCATGGAAAATTGCCGGTCAAATCATGTGTCACCAGGATCTGCCCATCGCAATCCGGCCCGCTCCCGATGCCAATGGTGGGCACGGAGACGCTTTGCGAGATTTCATTGGCCACCGGCGGTGTGACGAGCTCCAGCACGATGGCAAAAACTCCAGCTTGGGCAAGCGCTTTGGCATCTTCAAGCAATGCCTGATGTTCGGCCTCTTTTTTGCCTTTGATGTGATAGCCGCCCTCCTCCAACACGTGCTGCGGCAGCATTCCCAGGTGGCCGCAAAATGGGATGCCGGATTCTATGATGGCTTTCACTTGCGGCAGGATTTCATGTCCGCCTTCTGCCTTCACAAACTCTGCACCTGCAGCGACAAGTTGTCGCGCGTTGGCCAGGGCGGTATCCACGGTGTCATAACTTTTGAAAGGCAGATCGGCACCGAGTACAGCTTGTGGCTTGGCGCGGGCGGCAGCTCGCGTGTGATGCAACATGTCCGCCATCGTTACCAGGGTGGTGTTGGGATAGCCCAGCACCACCATGCCCACGGAATCGCCCACGAGCAGAAATGGCACGCCCGATTCGTCCAGCAGCTTGGCCATGGGATAATCGTAGGCGGTCAGCGCCGCGATCTTCTGGCCGCGCGCTTTCATGGAACGGATGGTCTCGGTGGTGATTTTCAAGTGCCGGAAGCCGCGGATGATTTCTATCAGTGATTAAAACTCTTCAATAATTCGTCTGACGACGTGGTGGCGGTGCCGCGCTTGCCCACCACAATGCCCGCCGCGTGATTGGAAACAATCGCCGCCTCGACCGGTGAAGCCCCGGCGGCAACAGCCAGCGTGAATGTGGCGATGACCGTATCGCCTGCGCCGGACACGTCGAATACTTCTTGCGCCACGGTCGGGATATGAAACGGTTTTTGGTCACGCTGGCAGAGCAACATGCCCAGTTCGCCCAGTGTGATGAGCAGCACGGCAGGACGGAGTTCGTTCAGCAAACGGTCTGCGACGAGCATGAGATTTTTGTCGGCGAAAGGATTCGCATCCCTGGTTTCATCCGGCAGGTCGGCCAGCTCAAAGGCTTCCTTGCGGTTCGGCGTGATGAGTGAAAGATTGCTGAGATTTAGATGGTGAACCGGCTTGGGATCCAGGCTTAACCAGACGCCGCGTTCGCGGCAGAGCGATTTCATTTCGTTCAACAGCCGCTGCGTGACGACGCCTTTGCCATAATCGCCGACGATGACGGCATCGGCATCTTTCAATTTGGTTTTGAAAACATCGAGCAGGCGCACCGTGTCGCGTTCATCCAGGGCGCCCCGCGTCTCCCGATCCACACGCACCACCTGTTGCTGCTGGGCGACAATGCGGGTCTTGATGCTGGTATGTCGTCCGGCGGTCATGACGAGACCGCTGCAACCAATCTTTTGTTCGCTTAAAAGCTTCTGCAGCTTCGTGCCAGCATCGTCATGGCCAATGGCTCCGAAAAGTTCCGTCTTGACCGCCAGCGACACCAGGTTGCGGGCCACATTGGCCGCGCCACCGGGCATGTAACTTTCACCAGTAAAATCCAGCACCGGCACCGGCGCTTCCGGCGAGATGCGCGATACTCCGCCCCAGATGAACTGGTCGAGCATCACATCGCCAACGACGAGGACGCGGGCTTTTTGCGCGTCGGACATGATCCGGCGAACGCGGGCGGCGGACAACTTGATGCTCATATTTTTACCCCTTGGTGCATTTTAGTTTAGAAAAGCGGTCAATGGGCTCGTCGGGCTGGCCGTTTCCGATTGCTCGCCCAAGCCGATTTCGTAGGCGCTCCTGCCAGCTTCCACTGACATCTTGAAAGCGATGGCCATGCGATTCGGATCGGCGGCGATGGCGATGGCCGTGTTCACCAGCACCGCATCGGCCCCCAGTTCCATGGCTTCGGCAGCGTGGCTTGGCGCACCGATACCGGCGTCCACCACGACGGGCACGGTGGCCTGTTCGATGATGATGCGGACCTGATCGCGCGTCTGGATGCCGCGATTCGAACCGATGGGCGAGCCAAGCGGCATGACGGTGGCGCAACCCGCTTCTTGCAGGCGTTTGGCCAGCACAGGATCGGCATTGATGTACGGCAACACGGTGAAACCTTCCTTTACCAGGATTTCAGCCGCCTTGAACGTCTCGATCGGGTCGGGCAACAGATAGCGCGGGTCTGGATGGATCTCAAGCTTGACCCATTTGGGCAAACCGGCAGCCACGGCCAACCGCGCCAGGCGGACGGCTTCCTCGGCATTCATCGCGCCACTGGTATTGGGCAGGAGGAGATATTTGTCCGGATCAATGAATTCAAGAATGTTCGCAAAAGGGTCTTTGCTTCCGGAAAGGTCGGCCCGGCGCAAGGCCACGGTGACCATTTCCGCGCCGCTGGCGGCCAGAGCATCGCGCATGGCCTCCGGGGAGGAAAACTTCCCGGTGCCGAGAATCAACCGCGAAGTGAATTCGCGTCCGGCAATGACCAATGGTTTATTCGACATGGCAGGGAATTCTACGAATTTCGGGGTATTTGTCGAAATTTTAATCAAAGTGTTCACACCATTTGCCGCCGTGCCCCAAACCAATTAGATTGCCGGTGTGAATCTGACCTTTCGCGTGCGTTTCGTCACCCATCCTGGCCAATCACTCTGGCTCAGCGGCAGCCATCCCCTGCCCGCCCATCCGTTGCCGATGGCATTCCGCGACCACGAAACGTGGCAAGTCTCCCTCCCGCTCGCTCCCGAAGCTGCCGGGTCCAATTTCATATATTCATATATCCTACAAAATCCAGATGGTTCGCAAACCACCGATTTTGGCCGTAATCGCCGGTTGACGCCCAAGGATTTTAACTGCTCTGAACTGCTGATCATTGATTCTTGGAACCAGCCGGGTTTTACCGAGAATGCATTTTATACAGAACCGTTCAAAAAAGTCCTGCTCGCGGGAAATCTCACTCCTGTTAAAACGTCGAAGCCGGAAAATCCTGCCCACACGTTTGAAGTCAAAGCTCCCCTGCTGAAAAAGAATCAAACACTCTGCTTGTTGGGTGAAGGGCCTGCTCTTGGTCATTGGAATACGAAATCACCAGTATTGCTCAGCCGAAACGCGAGCGAGGACTATTTTTCCGTCTCGATGGACTTGCGCGCACAAACTTTTCCGTTCGCCTACAAGTACGGCGTGTTTGACGTGGGAACGAAGTCATTTGTCGGCTATGAAAGCGGGGCCGATCGCAGGTTGAACGAACCCGTCATGCGCAATCAGCATACGCTTATACGAGATGGCTTCGCGGCCCTGCCGGCAGATATCTGGCGCGGTGCTGGCGTTGCCGTACCCGTGTTCAGTCTGCGTAGTAAGAATGGTTTTGGGGTCGGTGAATTTCTGGACCTGAAGCTCCTGGCCGATTGGGGCAAATCGGTCGGTCTAAAACTCATCCAACTTCTGCCCGTGAACGACACCAGTGCGACCCATACGTGGATCGATTCTTATCCGTATGCTGCCATCTCAGCGTTCGCCTTGCATCCCATCTATCTGAATCTTGATACGGTCACGGACGTTTCAAATACCAGGTTGCTCGCGGAACTTGCCTCGGAACGCGAACGGTTGAATGAACTCGAGGACTTGGACTACGAGGCCGTGATGAAAGCCAAGTTGGATTTCCTGAAAAAGATCTTCCCGTCGCAACGTTCTGCAACTTTTAACCAGAGCGAATATAAAAAATTCTTCAATCTGAACCGTGAATGGCTGGTACCCTACGCTACGTTTTGTCATCTGCGCGACAAATACGATACGGCGGATTTCAGCCAATGGCCGGAGCATCAGAAATACGACACTAAAAAGATCACCCCGATCATCGAGAACAACCCCGAAGTGGAGTTCCTCTATTTTGTCCAATTCCACCTACACCGGCAGCTTCAGGAGGCGTCGGCATACATACATGCTGTCGGTCTCGTGTTGAAGGGCGATATCGCGATCGGTGTCTCCCGGCATGGCTCCGATACGTGGCAACAACCCGAGCTGTTCCACCTGGATTTGCAGGCCGGCGCGCCGCCGGATCCATTTGCTGCCAAAGGCCAGAACTGGGGCTTTCCCACGTACAACTGGCCGCGCATGGCCGCAGATGGTTTCGCCTGGTGGAAGCGTCGCTTCGCCCAGATGGAAAAATATTTCGATGCCTTCCGCATCGACCACATCCTCGGCTTCTTCCGCATTTGGAGCAGTCCGTCTCATGCGGTGGAAGGAATCCTTGGCTATTTCGTCCCCGCCCTGCCTGTCGAGCCGCATGAATTTCCCGCGCGCGGAATCCTGTTCGACCACGACCGCCTGACCAAACCGTTCATTGACGATGAAGTATTGGAAGAAATCTTTGGCGAAGCGGCTGACGATGTTCGCCGGGAGTTCCTCGATCCGACCGGCGACGAAACCTATGCGCTTAAACCACAATTTGGAACCCAACGTCAGGTGGAAGATTATTTCGCTGGATTGAAAACCGGCACGCCAGGCGAGAAGTTGAAGATCGGCCTGTTCGATCTCGTCAGCAACGTCATCCTGTTCGATATCGGCGGCAAATTTCACTTCCGTTTTGCGATGGAGCACACGTCGTCATTCAAACGGTTGCCGCCGGATCAGCAAGCCCGGCTGCGCGAGCTCTACGTGGATTACTTCTTCCGTCGGCAGGATACATTCTGGATGCGCGAAGCCATGCAAAAGCTGCCCGCTCTTAAGCGCGTCACCGATATGCTCATCTGCGGCGAAGACCTCGGTCTGGTGCCGGCCTGTGTGCCCGAAGTGATGCACGATCTAGGTTTCCTGAGTCTGGAGATCCAGCGCATGCCCAAGGTGCTGGGGCAGGAATTTTCTCGCCCGGCGAATGCGCCTTATCTCAGTGTGGTGACCCCTTCAACCCATGACATGAGCACCATCCGCGAATGGTGGATGGAAGACACTGCCCAAACGCAAAAATTTTACAATCAGGAATTGGGACGGTCGGGCAAAGCCCCAACGGATGACGATCCAAGGATGGTCGAAGCGGTGATCAGCCAACATCTCGCTTCGCCAGCCATGTGGAGTATTTTCCAGTTGCAGGATCTGTTTGGCATGGATGGCGGTCTGCGCCGCAAAGACCCCAGTGGTGAACGCATCAATGTACCGGCCAATCCGCATCACTACTGGCGTTACCGGATTCATCTTCCGCTGGAGCAATTGCCGAAGGAGACGGCTTTCAATTCGCGCTTGCGCAGCCTGCTCGTCGAACACGCGCGCTAAATTTCCCGCTGCCTGGTCAAATCAGATATGCTGCACCAGCTCTTTGGTCTCGTAGCGCACTTTGGCCATGTGTGCATATTTGCAATTGGCCGCACGGTAGCCAAGCGCGCAGGCCATCACCGTGGCGTAACCGCTGCCGTGCAGATTGAGCACCTGGTCGTATTTGGCCGGGTCCAAACCCTCCATCGGACATGCATCCACACCCAAGATAGCCGCGCAAGTCATCAGATTGCCCAGGGCGATGTAGGCCTGCCGCGTGGCCCATTCGTGCGCAATCTTTCCACGCGCACCATGCACCACGTCGCTGATGATCATGTGGCGATATCGTTCAAGCGCACCATCCGGGAGCTTGCGCACTTCCAATGTGCGTTTGATAAAGCGATCCACATCCGCCTCCTTCATTTCTGTCCGCGCCACGAACACCACGTAATGCGAGCATTCCACCACCTGCTTCTGATGCCACGAATGCGCCAGCAATTCTGTCCGCTTGGCCGTGTCCTGTACCACCAGGAATTTGTATGGCTGCAAACCGTACGACGTCGGCGTCAGCACCAGCGATTGTTCCAGCGCCTGCCAGACCTCGGCGGGAATCTTTTGGGCGGCATCGAAGGCTTTCGTCGCATAACGCCATTGAAGCGCGTGCAAAAGCTGGGCGGTCGGGCTGCTCATAATAAAGTCCGCAGAAGATTGCACTTTCCCCAAAAATTGCAATTTCAACCTTTCCGCGCCTTCCTTATAAATAAGCCATGAACTCGCCGCTCACCGTCCGCCGCGCCACCGTGGAAGACCTGGCCACGCTCAAGGTGATCTGGCACTCCATGCGCCTGCCCGCTGATGCGTTGGAAGGCCGCCTCACCGAGTTTCAAGTCGTGGAACGCGATGGCGAAGTCGTGGGCGCCATCGGCCTGTCGATCCTCCGCACCGCCGCTCTCATGCACAGCGAGGG
>Ga0206902_10047_pt1 | contig 34557 bp, 44 predicted proteins | sample Alteio_BWOrgHeat_44_FD_153242 | JGI IMG/M metagenome (GOLD analysis project Ga0206902, IMG submission 153242) | Enriched cells from forest soil in Barre Woods Harvard Forest LTER site, Petersham, Massachusetts, United States -... | ecosystem: Environmental > Terrestrial > Soil > Temperate forest >... | reverse complement strand
GTAAGTCGGGACAGCATATCCTGTTTCCCAAGCCGCACATTCCAGAAAGATTTCAATTTTTGTATTTGCTTTTTTCCAAATCTATAGTATCGTGTAGATATTCCGGTGATGAGGGTGGTACTCCTACCCCCCTCAAAATCGGGAGTAGTTTGCGTCACTGGCCTCCCGGCACGAACAGCAAAACGTTCGTGCCGTCTTTTTTTTTGTACAATCGAGTGCAGCGAGACCCGACTATGAAGAACTCCATAAAGCGCCGGTGGATCCTGGGCCTGGTGGTTGCAACAATCACCGTGGCCAGCTATGCCCAATGGTCGAACCCCGCCGACGATGTCCCTGCTTATCATCCGTCGGCTCCCCTTAAATTTGCCCCGCTGCCGCCGATCATGAGCGGTTCTCAGTTGAGCGGTGAAAACTTCCGCTTCGCGTGGCAGGTCCACGTTTACCAGCAGGTGGCGAAGGTCAGCAACGTTGTTTTCCAGCTGCCCTGCAACTGCCGCTGCGACCGGGCCCTCGGCCATACCAGCCTGCGGAGCTGTTTCGAGACCCTGCACGGCACGGAGTGCTCAACCTGCGCCAAGGAAGGCTTTTACGCCTACCAGCAGACCAAGCTGGGCAAGACGCCGGAACAAATCCGGGCCGCTATCGCTCGCCACGAGTACGAGAGCATTGACCTGGAGAAGCAGTAGGCACGGCCATCGCGGTTGAGTCCGGAATTCAGCGTAGAATGGAATATGCAGCACGAGCCAGTCTGGCCCGGCTCGCACCCGCCGTACCCCCTCGAACATCTGACGAGGAGGTGGCAATGGGGGCGTCACGGTTTCGACGGGATCGATTGCGGCTCAGGAGGCATGTCGGGGTGTGGGCACCCGTAATCGCCCGCAAAACAAAAGTTGCCAACGATAATCTGGCACTTGCTGCTTAATTAATTAAGCAGCCGTCCCTCACGGCTTCGCCTATGGGCTGTGAATCGGACGTCATTCAGTAGGCTGGTGGTTGCGGCTCGGTCCGTGTCGTAACCGCGAGATCATCGGACTAGCTTTACGCGCATCTTGTCCGTTCTGAGCGCGTGAGGCGAAAACATGCGGAACCGGACTGAGCATGGATTCTCCTGGCTGACAGCGATTTCGGACGCGGGTTCGACTCCCGCCGCCTCCACCATTATAACATATTTAGAATCAATAGTATAGGGCAAACTAGAAACTTGAGTGTGGATAGCGTGTTATGCTAGGCCATGCTTTTGATCTTCCGCAGGCATACTGACGACTGCAAATTTACGAGTCGGAAACAGCGATCGTGCAACTGCCCCATTGCGGTTGAGGGGAAGCTGCGCGGCGAGATGATTCGGAAGTCCCTGGATGTGAGGAGTTGGGAGGCTGCACAAAAGATCGTCCGGGAATGGGAATCAGGGCTGCGGGTTTCCCCAACTGTCGAGGAAGCCTCAAAGAGATTTGTCGCCGATCTGAAGTCCCGTGGGTTGTCGGTTGATACGGTTCGGAAGTTCGAACTGTTGACCGGGGAAATTTCCGGTGAGTTCAAGGGGTGGCTCGTGAATCGGTTCACTCCTGATGCCCTGGGGAAATTCCGGGAGAAATGGGAAGTGAAGCCGAGTACGGCGGTTAAAAAGCTGGAACGGCTACGCTCATTTTTCAAATTCTGTGTCGATCGTGGTTGGTGTGAAAAAAATCCTGCGAAGCCCCTCCGAGCGCCAAAGGAAACCGCTATTGAAAAAAAACCCTACGACCAATGGGAATTAGAGAAACTCCAGTGGGCAATCCCCCTATTCCCAATAAAGGGTATTTATGGGGAGAAAAATAGGGAGCGGATCGCTGCTTTTGTTTCAGTGCTCCGGTGGACTGGCTTGAGGATTCGGGATATTGTCCAGCTTCGGCAAAACATGGTCGGCGAATTTGTGACCCTACGGACACATAAGAATGGGAAGCCCGTTCAATTGCCGGTGCATCCTGAGATGGCCGCTACGCTGGCCAAAATGCCCGTAGGCGAGTTTTATTTCTGGTCGGGGGCCGGTAACCCTAAAAGCTGCGTAGGAGACTGGCAGAGGACACTACGGCGCCTTGGGAAGCTGGCTGATGTTCACACGCACGCGCACAGATGGCGACATTCATTCGCTACAACGCTTTTATCCCGTGGTGTCCCGGTATCCGAAGTCGCGGCGATTCTGGGAAATAGTCCGAGGATTATCGAGAAGCATTACTCCCAGTGGATTCAGGCGCGGCAGGATTCGATAAATGATGCTGTTCGTGGTACCTGGCTTTCGTCCTCGCAGCATTAGCTTTTCGTTTGCAATCGAAACACACGGGGTACCGTTCAGAGGATTTGCTATATACGCGATCTATTGGGGCTCCACATTTTATGCAGGTCATTTTTTGAAATTTTGCCGTTACTTCTACATTATAGGATCTTAAGAATTAAGAGAAGAGATAAGACTTACTACTGTTATGTTTTGGGTTAGATTTCACAAAGTCTATATTTTATGCACCTTCCAGAGATTTTTGCTGTGGATAAGTTGTGTGTATAACCCCATTTTCTGGGGATAGCTACTGAATTTAGCGTGGATAACTGCTCGCGGAAAAACCGCTCGTTTCCTGAAGCGGTGAAAAGGATTATGCGCCTTTTGCTTTGTGAGTGGTCATGATCCGGATTCGACCCGTTGCACCTCCCATACGGTGCCATAGATTGATACAGTGTTTCGGTCTGGATGTTACGCCGTACAAAAAAGCAGGCGTCATAGAGGCGTCTGCTTAAAAGGTGCTAGAGATCGGCACGGTAAACGGTGCCCTTTGGATAGGTCGCGTAAATGCGTGCAACCTGCCTGAGCTGTGCGTCGTGGTTATACGGGAACACAAAGGTGCAAAACTGTGTCCGGCAGATCGTGGCGGTGTCAGGGTTCATTGCCTGGCAGATGGGGCACTTCTTCACGGTATTCCTCCTGTGGTGGGGCGAACGTGGTGAGAATCCAACACGAGTAGTGTCGGCAGAAGAAGAAGGTGAGAAGGGTTCCGTCCTCGCACCCGAACTCATTGTTGATGTCGTGCGCGGCGAAACAGGAACCATCGCACTCCGTCATGTATTCCATAACGTCTCCTAGTGGAAGAACTCGCCGAGCGAGGCTGTCGCCTTGAACATGGGGACGGGTTCTAGCAGTTTGAACGCACTCGTGAAGGCGTTTTGGAGAGCGTATTTCGTCCGAGGCGCGAATTCCTCGTACTTCGGTTCGAAATATTCCTCATCCACGATGGACGCCAGATGCTTCGGGCAGTCCAGCTTGCGGCGAATGAACGCGTCATAGATGACTTCCTTCGCTTGTCCATCGGTGATCTGCGCCGCCCTCCAATTCTGAATCTGGTCTGCCATTGGTTTGAAATTCCGCTGCATCGCCTCCATGCCGATCGCAAGCGCGTCGTTAAGGTTGAAATGCTTGGAGTGTTTGGCAAGGACCGGTTCAAAGTCGCCGGAGAAGGCCATATTGTCACACACGAGGATCTTGACTCCGACAACGAGGCCGAGGCGCATTGAACGATCGTTGGCGTTTCGCAATCCAAGGGCAAAGCGAAAGCCATCGCCCATTGTTTCGAGGTCGAGACAGCCAAAGAGCTTCATGCCATCTTGAGAAATGGCATATTGTTCCTTGACCACGTTGATATGCCGGAAGGAAAGCGATTCGAGGATAGAATCAACCAGGAATCGGTGAGCAATCGGTTTGTGGGTGTCTGTCGCCTCGGGCGGCAGAATTTCGGCGAGCTGGTCACGGGTTACGAGTTCCGTACCCGTATGCGACATCAAGGTCATGTGACTTTCCTTTCGGGTTAGAGGATGAGCGCGGCGGCAATGCACGCGAGGACGAGAACGATCCAGTGAAGGATTTTCATGTGCCTCCTAAGTTGTGAAGGAACTTGGCGGAGCGCCCACGAACGATCTGTAGCTTGGTTTAGCTATGCGAGCGCCCCACAAATGCCCCGTGAGGAAGGGCATTTCTGGGACGTTCTACTTTGCCGCAGGCGGAATAGAGTCGGAGGTCTTAACTAATCCTCCCGTCGGATTTTCGAGAAACGCGACGATGACGTGTATGGCATTGAAGCCGATCGCCAGATAGAAAGCGTACGGATTGGGAACTATGCCTGATGCAAGCAATCCAAGAATGGTGGAGTTACCGGCGATGTTCACGATGACGTGCCACGATGCCTGCACCCTATCAATTGTCTGGTTCATAAAATTGAAGGTGATGTTATCGACCTTTTATTTGAGATCGGATATGAAGGTTTCGGGAGTTCGTCCCGTCGCCTTACAAAGTATCGAGACGTAATTGTCCCACTCCGCTTGAGTCGTTGGATCGCCGTAGATCTTCGCAAATTCCTTTATGGAGCATGGCTTCGGATAGGCGATCAAAAGATTGTTCGCGACGTCGGTGCAAAGCTGTAAGCAGGCATGATCGCCAGTAAGCATGTCCGGGAAAATGGCAAGTCCATTTTCGCCGTAGCCGGTTGCGCCGAGAGACAGGAGATACCTGTTCCCCGGTCGGCCCCGGAGATCACCACGATTGTTATATTTCACTCCGGCCTGGGCGCCGCCGCCCTCTGCTTGAAAAATGCCTTGAGCAAGTTGAGGGAGAAGAGTGAGCTTCTGTGGTTCTGGGGTCATGATTTGTTTTTGATAGTGTTTTAAGGACAGGGTGAGTTTTTCGAGTGCCGCAATAAGATAGTTCATAAGTGTAAGAGGTCGATGAGCTTCACATAGTACATGGAAAGTTGCCCGAGAAGTTTGACCGTCTGGTCATTTGAAAAGATACGCATCCCTGCTCCGTAGAGGCAGAGATAGTCATTGACCACATCACGGGGGAAGAGATAAAAGCCGTTGACGCTACCTGGCGCATCGGTGCCCCAGCTATTCTGATTTACCATGCGATCTGGCTCGGGGAACGTGACGCCCTGGAAGGCGCCGCTTACGACCTTTCCGTTAAGCATAGAACAATGACCACCGGTTTGCGAGGTGGGCGCACCGGACGGTACAAGGCCATTCACGTTGGTATCCCAGTCTGCATACCATGTGGTGCCGAAGGCGACGGGCCGGCGGTAATTCTCAACATACGACTGGATTGTGTCGTAAAGATCCATGCCGCTCTCGGGGTGAATCCAGATAACCGCCGTGGCCTTTACGGTCGGTGTCGTTTGTCCCTGTGGGGTGAGCCCTGGATCGATCGAGGCCGCAAAGAGGGTGTGGACGTCGGAGCCCGTATAGAGGGAAAGGGGGATGCCGAGATAGGCACAAACAGCGTTGAGGAATTGGGGAACGTCGTAGACGATGTTATCAACCGCCGTTTGCTCGGCACACGCCTCATATTCCCCGCAAAACTCGGTTGAACCCTGATTAAGCACCGTGGAGATGATAGGTGCCTGTAATGGCTCGGGAGCGCCCAGATTCTTGGCCAGGTGGCGTTTGAGGAGGGCATTGAAGGGATTGATACGGTGGAACCATCCGTGCTTCCTACCCTTTAAGGAAAATGATCGGGTGTCGTTCATTTATGTAGAGCAAGATAAATACTGACCACGACGCCGATACTGGTAATAACCTGGAAAATTATGATCCACTGTTTTGAGATACCCCTTTCTTTCCCGTCGTTGGTAGACTGCCATTCTTTGATTTTCACAATATCATCGGTCGCCTTTATAACTTTCCCGTTGGTTGTATCCTGCCGCTGTTGAACTCCTTTTAGCTCTCCAATGACCTGTCCTAATGCAAACATAATCTGACCATGCTGATCTGATGGAACAGTGGATATGGGTGGAAGGCTTAGGGACGAGAGATCCTTATCTGGGTTCATGCTGGTCGGTCACAGTTTGTACAGAACGACCGTTTCGTATCCCAATCGTAAAGCGGGGCGCCACAGCATTTGGATCGGAGTCCGAGAAATTGGAAGAGTAGTCGTACGAGAATCATTATAGTTATGGTATCAATCTAGTGGCCTTTGCTACGGGCTTGAGCACCTCCCATTCACCCGCCCCGATCGTCGGGGTATTAAATTCATCGATGTCAACGCTGCGGCGGTCGCGCCCTGCTTTGTTCCATGCGCGCATAAGGCGCTCATTGCAGGAATGGGAAATGAAGAGCACATTCCGGTCGCTATATTGTGCGAGGATACCTTCGATCGCGTCGATAAGCCGGTCCTTAAATTCATTGAAGCTCTCCCCATCGGGCATTGGCTCGTCAGGATTCGGGATATAGACGTCTTTCTGCTGCTGGCTGATGAAGTCCTCGTCCTTTCCCACATAGTCGCCGTAATCCCAAGGAATGAGGCGGTAATCGCATACTCCTATGGGCTTATTTATGATGTCTGAGACGATTTTCGCGGTCTGGGCGGCCCTCGTGAGGTTGGAGGTCACAATCACGTCTATAGGCTCGTTTTTAAGCTCCTGGGCTATGTCCCTGATAACCTGCCGGGACTCGATAGTCAGAGGGAAGGGTTTGCTCCCCTGAGCTTTGCCCTTAAGGTCATACCAGGTCTCCCCGTGGCGGAGGATATATAAGGGCTTGTTTTTAATCGTAAATATGCTCATCGTTTTATAAAGAGCGGCCATATCATCGAGGCAATGAGGAAAATCGCCCATATGGTTAATGTGGTCCAGTGGTTCATTGGGTTGTCGATGAGGTTATGTTCGACGGGAATATCTTGTTGAAGAGTGGCTGACCCTGCTTCTGTTGGGCGGTATCAAGAACCTTCTGGGAAGGCGGTTTGATGACGAGATCCTTGATGCCTCCCTCTGCATGATTCGTCGAAACGAGCCACTGAGTGAATGCCTGGACATCAGTCACCTGGTGGCCGGAATCCTCATATGACTTTATCGTCGCGTCGAGGAGTGCTTTGTTGTACTGCTCCATTTGAGTGAGGGCGTCCTGCTGATTTCCCGAGAGATATTCTTTTTTGATCTGGGTTTCAAGCTGCGTGCGTTCTGTGTATATCATGTTCGCAAGCTGGGTCACGGATGACGGCGTTGCTGAATTGAAGCGCAGCGGAATACCCGCCGCCTGTGAGACGGATTGCGCGGTGCTTTCGCCGGGATTGGCGAGGCCCGTGATGCTCGAAATGTTCGAAGGAACAAACGGTAAACTACCGATGAAGGCGCCCCACTGTTTTGCCGGGGGATCGGCTGGCGTCGCTGGGCCGAAAATTTTGTTACCAAACGCATCAGAATTTGAGGCAAGTGTGACAAAGGGCTGCGCGATCGCGGAGACGCGGTTACGGAGATCATTGGCGATACCGCTCGCGTCGCCATTCTGCACGATGCCCTGCGCAAGGTCCATCGGGAGGCGGATGAGATCGAGGGTGGTCCCGAAGGGACGGAAATAAATGTCTTTGCCTTTTGAATCCTGGCCAAGAAGGACATCCATTGAATGCCCTGGGTCATTCTCAAACATCCAGTGACCAGTCTTTTCCTTGTTCGCAATATTCATGGCGATATATGCGCCGGCGATCGTGAGCGCAGCGGCGCGGTACTTCGACGCGACCGCACCCTTTGTAAAGAGCCCTTTGATAGCACTCCCCGTATATCCCATGCGCGCCTCCCAATAATCGGGGGCGAGCGTGAAGGTCTTCAAAAGATTTTGAAGGTTCTTATCGCGGCCCATGGAGGCAAGATTTAATCCGCCGAAGGTTTTGTTCGCGCGGTCTGCGGCGGCTTTCGCGGAGTCGGCTTCGCTCATTCCTTTTTCAATAAACGATTCCTTGTTCGCCGCGTACATCTGCATTTTGAGCGCGGGGATCATCTCTTCGAAGAGTGGCTTCGCAAATGAGTTATAGAGAATCTCGCGGCCTTTGGAGAGTGTTCCTCCGATCTTTCCCAACACGCCTTTCGGCGCGAGTTGTTCTTTGAGCGAATTGATTTCCATTTCCTCACCGCCGAGCTGCACGCCGGATAGTGCGGCTTCTTTTGCAAGCGACAGATTCTCCGTAATGAAATTCCCGGCGGATTTCGGATAGAACATATACTTCAACGCATTGCCGAAAAGGGACGGTTGATTAAAGACTTCCGGGACCGTTGCGGCGAGTTCGTTGAAGCCGTGCATATTGATCGCCGTGCCGGGTGCGATGCCCGAGGTAAGGACAATCGATTTGAGTGTCGTCGCCGCTCTCGCTGTTGTTTGGAGGAGCTTTGCGCCGGCGCCTTCGGGCGGCTTCAAATAGCCATTGATGAGTTCGGCAAGACGGGTCGGCGCCTTTACGCTCTTCGTGAATGGAGCGCCGGGGAAGCGGTCGGGGTCAAGCGTGGTCCATCCTTTGCCGACTTTCGATCCTGGCTGAATAAGATTCCTCTTCATAAGTTGATCGACGAACTTGCGATCGGCAAGCGCCTGTTCGCTCGCACGCACGCGGGCGTTCATGATGTCGGGGACGTTGTTGTACTTCGGCGTGAGGCCGAGCGCTTCACCGGTCTTGTAATCGGGAAATGTCGCTTCTTTGGTAAATCCGGGATTGAGATTGACTGCCCTGCCGGGATTCTCGCCTACATAGCGCGCCCATGCTTTATCAATTTCCTCTGGCGTATTTGCCCATTGCTGATAGAGATAATTGTCACGCTTACCAACGTCGATCCCTGCCGCCTGTTCTTTAGAAAGGAGATCATCATTCGCTTTTTGGAGATCGGCGAGTGGACCCGTCCTATCCCCTGACTGGAATGCGTGTACTGCGTCCATGCCCTGACCGCGTAGCGATTCAAACTGCTGCGCGACCATCTTGCCGGAGATGGCCTTATTCGACGTGCTCCGGGCATTAACCCAGTTCTCATAGAGTCCTCGCGTGTCTTTATCGAGACTGTTGATCCCGGTGCCCGTGCCGGAGAGGGTTTTTACTTCCGCATCCTTTACCGCTTGCTCATCGCTCTGTACGAGGTTCTCAGGATCGGCTTTTGCAGACTGCTCAAATTTGGTCGTCTGAAATTTATCGGCGGAGGATTGAGCAGCTTCTTGTTTCGCGAAGTCTTCGGCAGCGCCGGTAGCTTCTTCCTTTGCGCCAAAAATGATGCCGTGCTGGGAAGCTACGGTGAGAACCGCTTTTACCTGCTCGGGAGTAGATGCTTTTGAAATGATTGGCGCGATGGTTCGCGCGGCGTCTTCATCGATGCCCTGCGCGGTGAGCGCGGTGACAATCTTCTCTGGATCGGTCTCCTTGGCGAGATTCGTCAACACGTCATCTCCCCACATGCCGGGGTCAATGGTCGTCGCCGCTCCCACCCCCAAAGCAGCGACGCCCAGCCTTCCGAGGGCTCCTGGATCTCCCTTGCGGGCAGACGCAATATCCTCCGGCGATGCGGTGGGCTGGACAGGCTGATTGCCGAATGTGGCGAGCTGCTCGGTGGGGGATAGTTTTGATGCGGGTATTTCGCCTGGCTGCTCTGGCCCTGTTCCCAATGTTGATTCACCGACGCCAAGGGCGGCGCGCGTTGCTCCTTGAGCGATCGTTTTTGGCAAAGATAATGCGGAGCTCACCGGATCTGCCGGGGCGTTGGGCGTCACGGGCGCGTTAATTCCGGTTGTCGCTGCTTTGATTTGTGCGTCGCTCATATTGACCTTGAATGCGCCGGATTGGTCTTTCGTGGAGATCGGCACGCCGGCAAGGTAACTCAACACGTCATCATGAAAACTCTGACCTGCACCCTGGAGCGAATTTACAAAGTCGTCTTGTAGACTCTTCGATGTATTGTTGGCGCTATTTAGGAAGGCACCTGCTTTGCCGATAATATTCTTTGCACCATTAAAAAGACCCTGGAAGAACCCCGGTTTTGGCTGTTCGTCGGGTTCGGTATTGGGCTGGATATTCTGTGTGGAAGGGATGGGTCCGCCCTCTTCTGGGAGGGTGACACCCTTGGCTGCTGCCATCTTCTTCCATGCGTCTACGAGCGAGATGCGCCCCGCCTGAACGTCATTTGCTAGGGCGTTCTCCAAGGGATCGGTTGCGGTAGGATTGCTCGATGGATTGTAATTGCCGCCATTTGCTGAGGGCTCAAGGCGGAGATTTGATCTCTCATTCGAACCACCAAGCTCCAAGGGCATGATGTGGTCGAGTTCATCTGCGGCTGATCCGGGGAATGCTGCTTTGATCTTCTGCGAAACCGATTCGGGCATTCGCCCGTTTTGGAGAATTGATGAATTGATCTTTTGGGGGACGGTTGGATCAAGGTCAGGCGCGGTGCGATCGGAAAGCAATTGCGAGGACATCGCGGGGACATTCTCATAAGTGAGTTCCGGCTTCCCTGATGATGGGTCTTTGATGTTCGAAGCGCCATACCCTCCGCCTATCGTTCCTTTTGTGGCTGATGCAGGGATGAGCGGCGTAGCATTCGGATTTGGTGAGGGATTTGAAACAGTGGGGGTCGTTGGCTGAGGGATGGTGTTAAAGATGCCACTAAACCGACCGCTTGAGGCGGGTGCCGGCGCGGGGCTGGATGTTTTGAAGAGTCCATCAAACATTAGGGTGTTATGCCGGGAATAGGTGCACTGGTAGGAGAATTTCCCGTTGATGATTTAGGTGTTGTGGGGGCCTTATATCCGTAATCGGCGGTATGGGACGGGTTCACGAGATAGCCGAAATTCGAATCATAGTCTGACGCTTTGAATCCTTCTTTCACCCATGCAGCTTTACCGGCCTTGTAATCCTGCGGCGATACATAGCCATCCTGCCCCGCCTGCGGCTGGATCTGACTGGCCATATCGGAGATAGCGCCTTTAAGATCGTTCGGAGTGGGTGGTTTAGAAGTATCAGGCGCATTCGGGGTACCAGAAAAGGCGGTGAGGCCGAAATTCGGTTTTGTCGGATCATAGATCGGCTTGCCCTTGAAATCGAGCGGGGCGAGATAGATATGCCCGTTCAAATTCACCGTGCCGTAGGTCGTTCCGCTTCCCGACCCGGTTGTCGTGTCGAGATCGGGGCGGCGCGTCATATTGCCCGTCGTGGGGTCATATTGGAATGCCTGGCCCGACACCCATTTGTAATCGGATGCGGAGGTTGATCCGGTGGCTTTCTGCTGGGCGTTCCAGAGGAGTTCCGCTTCTGCGGCGCCGGCTTTTCCACCTCCCAAGATGGATTCTATCTTTGCGGCGGTATCGGGGTCGGTGGATTTGAACTGTGAATAGTTCACGTTCCCAATGACTTTCGTCATATTGGCAACGATGTCGGCGACGCTTTGACGATTGGCTACGTTCTCGGCTGCGCTCGCGGATGGTGTGCCAGGCGCGCTGTCGTCATTCGCCTTTTGCATGGATGCTTGTGTTTTTGCCCAAAGATCGTTCGCGGATTTGGTCGCCGATGCGATCGCGGCCACGCGCTCATTTTGGATCTTCGATTCTGAGGAGTAATTCGAAGCGGCGGCTTTGCTCTGCGTCCCCAATGCTGCCGTTGAACCCTCGTCACCCGATGAAGCGGCGAGCGCCTTCGCGCGTCCTAATGCTTCCGCTTCGGGGCCAGATTTTGAGTCGTTGAGGATCTTGTCATACTGTGCATTGATGCCGTCGAGGGTGCGACCGAGACCGACCATGATGGATTGATTTGAACGAGCTTCGTTCTCGGACTCGGACAATCCCGTTGCAGGAAGTGACGGGTCATTAGGAATCTGCACGGGGCCGGTGGGAGTTGCGGGCGTGGGACCATTCGGTGCGTTACGGGAATAAAGCGTTCCATTTTGTGTCGTGCCCCCGCCGGAGCCAACCGTCACCGGCCCATTCCCTTGATCGATCTGAGCACCTGCGGGCGCAGTAAAGTTGCTCGGTAAATTCGTTACCGGCTGGGGTGTTACCCCCGGGCCACCTTGCCCGGTGGGGATTGTCGGTGGGGGTGTTACTGGCGCTGTAGCCATTTAGTATTGGTAGGCGCTTAGATAATTTGAACCGAATGGCGTTCCAACACCTGCGCTTCTCATCTTGGCCTCAAAGAGCGGCGAAGCTGACATATTGATTGAATAATTTCCCTCAATGGAACAGGTGAGCGCAGCAACCTGTTGTGCGACGGTGCTCGACGTGTTATATGCTCTCAATGTTGCCAAGATATGCTCACTGGAGGTGGAGTTGAGCATCTGAATCGAAACCTGATATTGCATATACCATTGACTATTGGTAAGCACGCATGGGCCACCGCCATCTATTGTGGTGCCCCCGATGGTAAATGTTGATGAAGCGACTGAACCGGCATCCGCCCACCCGTCGCCATTGATTTGGTAATCGGTAAGCAATCCTGCTGAAGGAAGCGTTGCGCTCGCCACATCTACAAAAGTCGTTGATGCGGTCGTTGCTTCCACCCCGGTAAATACTTTCGATGTGCTAAATGTTGTGGTGGCTACCCACGTCCCACCAGTGTAGTAAGGGATCGTTCCTGTGGCACCTTGTAATGCGCTCGTGAATCCCGTGCCATTCGTTTTCAAAAGGCCGCTCGTCGCATTCGTGAAGCTGCTCGAAGGGCTCGAAAGATTGATCGTGTAATTGCCGTTGAGAAGTTGTGAGGGGTCAATGGTTCCCGATGCCACAACCGAACAAGGAGTGGTCGAAGCGGTGAGACAGGTGTTGCGATTCGCTATAACAAGATCCGCCCCGGTGCTCCCGACGCCAGTGCTTGAGGCGATTTGCGCGGGCGTAGCTTCTTGAACGATTCCCTTTGTCGAAGTATTGCTATTGGGGGCGCCGGCGAATGCCACGGAATCGACATAGCCTTTATCGGCGATCTGCTGGCTATTGTTGAATGAGGATGTGGGGACATTCGGGTTATATGACCAGACCGTACCCGACGGCGCCGTGTCGAGTCCTTGAAGGATGCGATTCAAGATCATGAGATCGGGATAATCCGTGATCTGCACCTGGGCAAAGCGATAGTGGGTATAGGAAATGGCGCTTGATGTCGTGTTGGGATTTACATAATTTACGCCGCGCATGAGATTCGTGACGGTCGTTCCTGATGCGTTGCCGCAGATATATTCCTGGTTGGGCGGGACGTCCACGGTGAAGCATTGCCATCCGGTGAGTGCCGTGCCATCGGTAAATGATCCATTTGAGAGGAACATGGAGCTGTCGGTCGTTGCAATGCCTGAAACGAGATAGCCGCTATAGAGCGCGCCTCCTAATGGGATGCTATTCGTTGAGGCCGCATCGACGGCACGGAGGCCGAAAAGGACACCGATCACGATGCCGAGTGCTCCTCCTATCTTGAGTAAGTGTTTCATAGGTTTATTGTATGGGGTGATATGCCATTGCTACGGTAACTGCATCGCAGCAGAAGGCGTTTTGAGACCTTTATAAAATTGTGTTTTATACGTCATCGAATTGATCTGCACATAGCCGCCGCCCTGCTGATTTGTAGGGGAAGGCGCGGCATTTACCGGGGTCACGCACGCCTGGAGCTTATAGCGTGAGTATTCATAGCGTGTCTGGGGGAAGCTAAATTCAACCTCGAACGGGAAGGCGATAACCTGGGTGACGCCGCCGACCTGCTTTGATCCCAACGTGTAGGAGCCTACGGACGTCGGCTGCGCGGTGTTCACATAGCTTCCCGATCCGACGATTCGGAAAACTTCACTAAATCCGCCGTTGTCGAGTGAGACTGAAACAGCGACGTTCTGCGATGCCTGTATGAGCCCTTGGATCACCATGCGCTTTGTGAGTTTCATACCCGGAATCCCGTGATTGGTATTCCCGGATGTGTAGTAGTTGTTGATGATCGCGTTATCGTCATCGAAGCCGGTAAAGAGTTGCCAGATATTGTTTGTCAAAGGATCACCCGAGAGAAGCTGGCCGTTCCATTCTTCAAGGCAGGAAGAAGGGAGATCGAGGAGATCCCACGCGCCGTTCCGCGTGTTGTACATAAATGTCCGGGAATTAAACGGCTGGATGACCCCGTTCACAATATTCTGGCAGCACACGAGTACATACCATCCCCATTTACGCACCACGACGGTATTGAAGCCGTATCCCGCAAGATTGAGCGCATCGGAGATGAGAGTAGGGATCGCCGTGTTTGTGGCTGCTGCCGACGTATAGGGCTTCAAGAGATAGACCTGAGGTTTTGACGGATTTGCGGAGTTCACATAGTAAACGCCTTCCGGCGCGGAATACGTCGAGGTGAGGCCGGAGACGCCCATCTTTTCGCGATAGGGAAGGTTGGTCGATGGGCTCGTACCCGTATCGTCATCGTTCGTTGGGATCGTGATCTGGTAGGTCTTTTTGGTGTGAAAACAATAGAACACGTTGGTCAATGATTGGATTGACTGAAAACTGCCACCGTCGAATTGGGAGAAATAGCGTCCTGATCCGGGGATGCGTATCGTTGTCCCGGATGATGCCGAGGTGAGAATGCCAAAATTCACGATGCCTCCTGAGGCAGCGTCCTCGGTGTAATAGTTCACCGTGACATTTCCCGTGGTCACTGCGGAAAAGGTGACGGAGATCGCGCCGGTCGCATAGTTGACCGTCCCGGTCCCTCCGAAATTCGATAGAAGGGTTCCATCCTGGCCGTCGGTGAACGTTTCTGTTCCCGCGCCCACAGTGGCAGTTACCGAGATCTGAAAGCACGTTTTCCGGCCTGAAACGGTTGCTAGGGTGTAGTTATAGGTCTGTGATCCCAAGCTGCCCACTGACTCATTGGTTGTCTGCACAAATGGGAATGGAGAGGTGGAAAAGACGAGTGTCGTTCCCGTTTGGTTCGATACTGCGTTATTCGAAAGGGTGACACTTGATCCTCCGCTATTTACCGAAACAACCGTGGTCGAAGGCGCGATGCCCACTCCCACGACCAGCATGCCGACCGCGATGCCGGTCATGCTACTGATCGAACTGACTGCCGTTGAATTGACGGTCGTATTTCCCGTCACCGTATACTGTGTCCCCAGGTTGTTAAGTGTCGTTTCATCAACTGAGGACATATAGAGCCCGGTGTTATCGGGGATGGCTCCCACGTCGAGGTTGTTGAAAAGCATCAGGCGCGACTGGCCGAATTTGATATGTCCCTTGAAGTTGACAGACCCTTGGAGCACATAACTCGAAGGATTCGAAACGGGGATCTTCACGATGTCCCAATGGGGAGAGGAGAGGTAACACCAATATCCGGCAAGGTTCTGATAGGGCTGAATGGAGATCGGTTCATTCTGAGCTGCCAAGGGAATGATGGATGATCCAATTTCTTGGGTGTCACCCGATCCCGCGTTGTAATAGCGAAGGTGCGCGCCGTAGGTATAAAAGGGCACCTGATTCCCGTGCACATCGCTTGCGACACCGAGCCCGGTGATCGCACCTGGCCCCGTCTGGCGGGTGATGCCTAAAATATGCGTGCCACGGCGGAGGATGATGGCTTCGTTGGCGTCGCCGGTGTACCAGTTCAATGAGTCGGGAGTCTGCCCGTCGGGGACTTTGTTGAGGTCGGATTCGACGGTATTCATGCCGTACCACGCATCAATGCGGTGGTCGGAAACCAAAAGATACCGGGATTTTCTCGGGAAGCTGACTGAGCTGCGATAGGGTTTTAACGGGCTTTGTTTTGCCATTATGAGATGCTGCCGATTGTTCCGCCCGCGCTATTGCCCGTCCAAGGACCACCGCCGGTCGTCGCAAAAGGATCAACGTTCTGGGTCGCCATGCGTTGCACCTTGTCATCCCAGTACGTCATCGCCTCCCACACTTTGCCCATTTCCTTTTCCATATTGCTCGCGTTCTGGAGATTGATGATGTCGTAATCAACGCCTTTATATTTGAGAGCGATTGCGTATCCGATAATGGAATGGAAGCGCGCGGGGAATCCCCAGGTGTTCGGATAGCTGACTGTTCCTCCACTTGCCGTGTTATAGGAAATCGCCGCCATTTGTTTGAGATAGAACTGCTGGATCGTGTAGCTTCCGGGGATCGTGCCGCAGATGTAGAAATTGCCATTCGCATAATCGCAATAGAATTTCCCCATCACATTCTGGTAGACGTACCGCATTTCATACGGAACTTCTTCAAGCACGATGAAGGGGATGTTATTGGTGCCACCGGATTGCGTGAGCACAATCGCGTTCTCATTGGCCCAACTACGGAAATCGCCGTTGGTCGGAGCGATCGTAAAGGGCGTGGTGAATGAATTGCCGGGGCCAACGGAGAGCGATGCGTCCACTGCGCGGAGTACCCGCCATTCCCGCACTTCTTCGAAGTATGCCTGGGCATCATCAAGGAAATGATCGAAGAGCGTCGAATCCATATTGGCGTTGAAAAGCAGGCTATTGACGAAGTTGTAAAGAGCGGTTCTTGTGAATGGTTGAATGACGTTGACTGCCATTTAATTGGTGGTGCCTAAATGTTTCCCGACGACCTGCATCTGATCGGCGTCCTGGGTATAGCCATTGGCGGGGGAAAGGGCTGTAGGACTTGAATACCATGAACCTGCGGCCCACTGGGTTCCCGCGATATTGTATTGGTCCATGACATTGAGGAAATCATTCTCCGAGGTCAAATAGTCCTGGTAGGTGATCGTCTGGCCGCCGCCAATCGGTGTCGTTACGTTCGGCACCCCATACTCCCCGATCCATATCGCTGGCTGCGTAGTGGAGGCGATGTACACGTTGTTGGCGATCGCCCACTGTGCAACCGTGGCGAGATAGATGCCTGCCTGGAATACCGATAAGCCGCTGCCCGCGAGCGACTGGTTTGCGCCGCTATAGTTGCCTGAGTGGTCGCCGTCGAAGTAGTAATGGAATGAGTAATAGGTTTTGCTTAACGGATCAGAAAGCCACGGAGTTGGATTCGCCCCATACTGGCTTACGAATGCCTGGAGACCCGCATAGCTGTCGGTTTCTGCGACGATATAATGCGTGTCCCCCGTAGCGCGGATCGCGGTGATGGCCGCCTGCTCCATCGTGGTCACGCTTGAACCGTTATTGTAGTTTGAGGGCGTCGTCGAGGTCGGCATCCCGTTCGGCTCATTCATGAGATCCCAGCCGTATACAGGACAGGTGGTCGAGGCATCGATATACGAAACGAACTGAGACCAGAAGTTCGAGAATGCGGTCACGGGGACCTGAGTGGTCCCGATCTTATATGCAGTGCTCGTCGGTGCGCCGAAATAATAGGCACCGAAATCGTGCGGCTCGAAAAGAATTTTCACACCCGCGCTCGATGCGCTGTTACACATCGTCACAAGTTGGCTGATATACGTCGATGTGGCGAGCGAGCCGAAGAGGGTGGGCTGAGCGCGTTCCCAGAGGAATGCTACGCGAGCGACGGTGAGACCCTTCCCCGCAAAGTAACTGAAGTCCTGGGACGTGCCATGGGTGTAATTCGTGCCATCAGTGCCGGGCAGAGTCGTCGCGGCAAATTCCATTCCTGAGACCGCATACCCGCGTGGCACGGGCGCTACGATCGTCACCGCGTCGCGTCGCACGTTCCTGATAGGCTGCGATGCCGAAGCCACCGAGACGATTGAGAAGAACGTTGTAACGATTGCGAGTGTTTTCTTCATGTGTTTTAGAGTGCCCATTGGCGTGGTAGGTTTAGCGGCGTGGAATAGCCGGTCACGAGATTTGCGCCAATGTCAGTACCGTTATAGCCGTTCGGACCACTATCAAAAATCGTGTTGAAACTGATGTTGTTGAACTGGTATTGCGCGAGAAGAGATCCGGGAAGTGGAATGATGCCGTTGTAATCCTGAAGCATCTGGGCGTTGGTAAGCGCGGCGTTATAGATATGCACTTCGTCAATCTGGCCGTTTGTCTCGCCATTCAAGGCGTTATATTCGCCGATGACGAGCGCCGAGCCATCGGTGTTGATCGTACCCGATACCACGGTCGGAGTGCCGTCTGGAACGCCGTTGATGAACGTCTGTGCTATGCCGGTAGAGCTGCTATAGGTGAATCCAACCTGCGCCCACTGGGAAAGAGGAACCGTGTTGGAGCTGTTCGCTACGACCGCCTCGCCTCCGCCACCCGTCACCTTGCCTTCAAATCTCAGCCCCCCAGAATTCGTATGCAGTGACCAAGAATTGAATCGGTTGTGATCCACAATGCCATTCGACTGACCCGATGCCGAGAGATTCACCCATGCGGTGACGGTCAAAAATCCCATTCCATCCATCCAAGAGCCATGGGGAATCGTCGCGTAGGTGCCACTGCCGTTCGTAAGGTTGAGGGCGTTATTTACCGGCTGAGCGGTCGTGCGCGCCGTCGCGAGAGCATTGCGAGCCTGGGCATTACAGAGTCTTCCTGCATAGGTTTGGTAGCATCCAGTCCAGTTGTAGACCGTGGTCGTGTCTGTTGCGTTGCCATTCGCGTTGCTTGCGAGGAGAGTATATGTACTTGTCCCGACCGTATTCGGGATTACCGATATTGTTCCACTGGCCGTCGTAGTGGTGAGACTGAGATTATTTCCTGTGATTGTCACGGATGATGCGTTCGAGAGGTTCCACGATAACGTCGAGGGACTACCAAGCTGGGTTCCTGTTGGACTCGCACTAAAGTTGTTGAAGAAGGGAGGGGTAGCGCTCGCAAGATCGAAATAAAATCCATCATAGTTCGCGTTCACCACGCCATTATTGTTATAGAAACGAAGCCAGGTCGTCGTGACCGCTCCAACGTTAAAGGTCTGCTGGGTCTCAGTCCATACTCCCGCTGTGCTAGTGACCGGGATGTCGAAGAAATTGGTACCGAATTCGGTGTACTGATTCATCTGCAAATGAGTCGGCTGGCTGGAATTCATCGTGTACCAGAACTGGAGCGTGTACGTTGCGTTCGCGACAGTGGTCATTCCGGCACTCATCGCAAAATTGTTGAACCCGTTCGCAGAGTTTTGGTTAACGGTGTATCCCGTTCCGCACCCCGTGAACGGGTTCGTGCTCGTCACATTGTAATCCGATGCAAGTGACCAACCGGTTGTTGACCCTCCCGTAAAACAAGGGTTCGTGACCAAATTAGCCGCATGCACCGGAGCGATACCCCAGAACGATGCGGCTGCGATAACTCCTACGATGAGAAGGAGTTTTTTCATATTACCGGTAGCTGCAAGTTATGGTGCTCGTTGCACCGGTTTGAACGATAGAGAGTCCGGTCGCATAGGTAACGTTCAACGTATTCGTGATCGGGTAAAGCGCGGTCGCCGGCTCCTGGAGCTGGTAGGAGGCGATCTTCGTCCCCGAACCCGTCGTCGAGTCATAGATTGTTATCACGGTCGTCGTCGCACCGGCGATCGGCTCGATGGTGCATTCATGGAGGAATCCTGCCGCGCTCTTGATCGTCGTCGTCGTATTCACCGTGCTCATGAAGCTATATGAGTAGCGGAGTTCCGTGACGAGAATATTGTTCGTGAGATCCTCGCCGGCGATCTGAGTGGCAAGCGTGACCTGCACCGGCGTACTCGAAGGGTTCGTAATGATTGTCGAGGTAGCGGCGAATGAAATGCCTGGAGACGATGATGCGATCGTGACTTTAAGATTCGCAGCGGAATCGGTGAGTAGGGGCACGGTCTGTGGCCCTGTCGTGTAATTCGGCGAGGACGTTTGATACTGAGCGAAGAGATACCCCGATGCGGCCTGGACGGTCTTATTTGAAAGAATGAGGAGCGCAGCGAGGCCAATGCCCGCAAGAATTCCGAGGATAGTATTTAAGATTTTATGTGATTGTTTCATAGGTGTTTTTTATTAATGCGGCGACCTTCCTTGCCTGCTTTGTGCTGCCCGCGTCACAAGCACGGGCAGGGAAAACAGGCTAGAACGCCAGGTGATGGATCTCGTACCGTATCACTGTTCCCGTAGGGACAGTGAGGTTTGCGATACCACCGTTGAAGTAATCTACCGTCGCGGATGCTGTCGTGGTGGCCACACTCGAAATAGTGCAGTTATCAAACAGAAGCGCGCTGGTCGATGTCACATTGGTGGACAAGAAGCAGGGGTCTCCGACCGCAAGGCCATTTGCCGGGATACCCGAAGTGATCTGAATGATCGTCGAGGTTCCCGGTGTGGTGCTGGTCGGAACTCCCAATACGAGCGCCGTCGTCGTGCCGTTTATCAATGTGGACGTACCCGTGACGATCAACTTTATCTGGTTGTTCGTCGTCGAGTTGCCCACACCGAAAGTGCTTGAGGCGTAAATGTTGGTGGACGAAACCGTCGGTCCAACAAAGATGCCGTTTGTGAACTCAAGCGTATCGGCCATACCTTGGCGCAAATCCGCTACCTGATGTAGGACATCGTATACCGTCGATCCCACCTTCTGCTGGCTGCTGACGACGTAATCCCCCAGACCAAACCCTATGGCCAAGAGGGCTACGACCGCAATCACCACTCGGTTGATTTTAAGGTTCATAGGTTTGGATTAAGAGTTTGTCTAGAGGTAAACGTTAAGCGGGCTGGTGAAGGTCGAGCAGGCGATCGGTACGTCAACGAGCTGGTAGGTGTGGGTCTTAAAGACCTGCCACCCGGCGAGCGTCCACGTCACGAAGTCCTTCGCCACCATGCCGCCGGTAGAACCGTTGCCGATGATGTCACCTGACACCTGGAGTTCCGGATACCGTTGCATGACGAGTGCGATGGACTGTGATGTGCCGAAGATTGCGTGTACCGCCTGGTTTGAAACGACGATCTGCGCGGCGCTTGAAACGGTGTTCAACGCGCCCTGGCCGTAGACCGCGAGGGTCGCGGTGTTGCTCGTTGCCGAGGCAGTACCCTGAAGGGTCGATGCCTGTACCGAGTTTGCCAAGCCGTCAAGGATCTGGCGCTGGTAGATCGTACCAGTCAACCGGACGAACGGCACATAGATGTTCGAGACTGCCGTGTACGGGGCCGCACACGCGGTCATGAGGTTCGCAAGGGACGTGTAGTCGTGCGAAGCATCCGCCTTGATGTCGCCCGGATTCGTCGGCGAGCCGGTCACGAAGTTGAAAACAATACCGCCGCTCACGCCATAGGTGCCGGAACCCCCGATGGTGACGGTGGTGTTGTTCGCAATATTCGAACCCGCCTGCACCGTCAAAAGACAGGAGTACGGAAGGGCCGTCGAAACGAACGTGTTGAACCCGAAAAGCAGGTTGATGAACCCTTTCACCAACACGCCATCACCCACGTCACCCGGCTTAAAGCCGATGGCGAGGAGCAAAGGAGCTTCGAGTTCTGCGGGGATCGCGCAACATGGATACTTCGCCATGGTGTCGAGCTTCACATAACCCGTCCACTTCTTATTCTCGTCATAAATGACGTTGGTGTTGCGCAGTTTCATGCGCGCTGCGGCGAAGATTGCCGGTGCGTTCGCGGTCGAAACCGTGAGCGGGGTGCCGGAAGCTGCACCTGAACCGGCGATGGGGTCGGACGCGTCCACTACGGAGTAGGCGTTCTGCGCCATCGTCACTAACATCTGCGCATCCATCTTCCAGAAGATGCGGTTCATGGCCTTCGTCGCCCATTTCTCCTGGGTCGGACGATGGTCTTGAATCTTCTGCGGAGCGGGGATGCGGAAGACTGCGCTCGGGAGCTGATTGACCGTTAAGGTTTCATCAGTGACCGTGCGGCCTTCCACCGTGTAAGAGCCATCCAAGCCGAGACCGTTGGCGTCGATGTCAGCGTCATAGGACCACTTGATCGAAGCGCCGACCGGGAGGGAATCCGCAAAGCGGGTATCCGCAAACACCGGGAAGACGGGCTGCTTGTAATGGGTCTCTTCATAGGCGTTGATCCATACGAATTTATATGGAACGGTATTGCCTGTTGAGGGTAGAGACATTCAATTAAATTGGGTATGAACGAACCCACCCAGGCCGTTGAAAACTAACTTCTGCCGTGCGGCATGACGATCTCTATCTCGTCACTCTGGCCTGCACGCTTTTGCTTTTGCTTCATATGCTCCTTCCATTTGTCGGGCGTCATCTGTGAAGGATCGAGGTCCACTTCCTTTTCCTCTTCCGATTCCTCGATCTGCGGCTCCCCGGAGGCTTTTTCGCCGGAGTTGCCCTTCTTGACATTCAAAATGGTGTCGAATTTCCCTTTCTCTTTGAAGAGGATGTAATCGAGCGGCATAGGCACCTTGCCGACGTTCTCTTTCCCATCGAGGGATTCGCCGCCATAGTCCTTACTCACGGCGAGGGTTTTCATCACCTCGCGCGCCTCGGTAAGGAGCTGGGGAGAAGCATTAGGGTATTGCTTGGTAAGTGCGGGAAGGATCTCGCTCCATTCGTCGCTGAACGTATTCGATTCAGCTCTCACGCGCTGCGACTTTTCGCGGGCTTCTTTGAGTTCCTGGGCGGTCTGTTCGGTCGCCGTGAGCTTCTCCGTGAGTTTCTCGATCTCGCCCTTGAACTTGCCCTCAATGTCGGACGTGATCGTTTTAGCGAACGTTTCAAGCCACTCGGCATCCGCGCCCGCCTCCTTTGCCTTCGCAATGAGATCGGTGACGGTCGCCTTCGTTTCGGCTTTCGCTTCGGCGGTCGGAGAGGCTTTGAGACCCTTGATCGCTTCGGCGAGCGACGTGAGTCCCTCTGCAAGGGCGTTCTGGCCCCTGCGCAAATCCCCTATCTGCTTAAAAGCAGTTTTCAATGGTCTGGATGGCTTCGTCGATGACTTAGATTCGATTTCGTCGTCATCAATTTCATCGTCCTCGGCGCCTTCATCGTCCTCGGTGTCCTCGTCTTCCTCAGATTTGGTTTCCGATTTGGCGTCAGGCTTCTTAGCTGATGGTTCCTCTTTTGCGGGAGTGACCGTGTGCTTCTCCGTGAGATCTACCTTCCCAGTTTCGTCGGCAGGCAGTTCATCGGGGGGAAGTACCGTTGAGACGTCTTCTTGGGTGCCGTCCATCATACCCGACCGGTTTCTGATCTCTTGGATCGAAAGGCCAGGCTTACCTTGGTTTGTATCGGACATACGTTTTTATAAGGGGTGCGCGTACCCCATGATTAATTTGTTAAAGCACAACTTCGGTGCCCTTATCGACGGGAAGCACCTCCTTCACTTCAATGCCAAGGAATCGATTCCTCATCTCTTCCGCTTTGGCAATGTAGTCGGGGCCATGCTTTGCTTCGGTGTAAATCGCGTATCCTCGGGCCTGTAAGTGACCGGGGACACCGTTCGGGAAAAGGATAATGACCTTCTCCTTCTTTGCGATCTCAGTCTTCACTTCCTCATCTTTTTCTTCTCTCGTCTGATGCAGCGCTGGCTTGCGCGTCTGCTGCTTTGCCGCCTTGGGGACTTCTACCGGTGGGGTATCGTCCACTTCGCGCTCTGCTGCCTCTACTTCAGGATCACTGGGCTGACGCATCGGGTGTGGGTGCGGTTTCTGGCGCGCTCTCGGCAGGAGCAGCGGCGGCTTGATCTACGGTGGTGGTATCCGGCACGGGGTTGCCCGCCGGCGCTCCGGTAATCTCTGAAAGGGTTGCATCACCTCCGAAGAGCTTGCCTTCAACATTGATAACAATTTTTACATCCATCTTTTTATTTCTTTTTAGTTTGTACCCGTTTCGACTGACGGGGGAAGAAATCGCGTGTGGATTTGGGACGCTGAAGATCACTCTCTTTGATCGAGGCGTCTTTCACTACTGCTTTTGAGGGGAGGATTTTGCTCATTTAGGTTTTTGGCGGGAATACTGTTTATCGGCTTTCTGGAATTTCACCTTGAGCTTGATCGACTTCACGGGAGCAACCTTCTCACCGGCGCCCATGACCTTCTGCACTGTTTTGGCAATGGTCTTATCCATATTATTTAACGGGAATCTTAGGCGTGGGTACCTTTGGTGCAGGTGCGGGTTTGACGCGGGAGAAATTCTGTTTGGGTGCCTTCACAGGCTTTACTGGCGCCTTCGTCGGTTTCGGCGCGGAGCGCTTGTACTGATCGTTCAAGCCGGTCTTATTGACGTTCGGCATCGGCCCCATATCCGGATCTGAGTATACTTTTGCCATTATTTTTTGGCTCTGCGCAGGAAACTGTAACCCGGCTTGATTTTGGCGGGTTTTGCCGGATGGGCGATATCGTCTATTCTCGGCAGGATGCGCGACAACGACTGGACGCGGGTGTTGGGTTGGCCGGGGTACAAGGTATACCGGCATGAGATCGATGAAGCCGGCAAACGGCTGAAGCTGTGGGTTCGGCACAGGCGGGCCAACAAGCTATTGGTCTGTTCAGGGTGCGGCAAACTGAGGGGCGAAATCGTCGCCAGCTATGAACGGGAAGTGCGCGATCTGCCGTGGTCGGAATACAAGACGACAGTGGTAATCGAACTGTACCGGGTGCATTGCCCGGATTGCGGCGTACGAGCGGAGAAGGTGCCGCTATTGCCCTCCAAGGCTCCCTTCAGCAAGCGTTTCGAGGACGCGGTGGGCCAAGCCTGTGAGAGCGCCGCGGGGAGCCGAGTGGCGAAGCAATTCGGATTGGCGGCGAGTACGGTGCGGACTATCGATCAGCGTTATCTGGCACGGTGGGCAGAGACGCGGCGCAAGCCGGCGCTGCGCCAGCTGGGTGTTGACGAGATCTTTCTGGGTAAGAAGCAGAAGTTCGTCACCGTGGTGAGCAACTTGGATACGGGTGAGCCATTGTGGTTTGGCCAAGAGCGCAAGAAGGAAACACTGGATGAGTTCTTCCGCACGCAGTTGAGCGCTTTCCAGCGCAGCGCGGTACGAGCGGCCTGCGTGGACATGTGGGATCCTTTCCGGCAGAGCATCGAAGAGTGGCTGCCGCAATGCCGCATTGTGTACGACAAGTTCCACATCATGAAGCACGCCGGTGCGGCCGTCGATGAAGTGCGCCGCCAGGAATTCTTCCGCAAAGGTGGTCCGGCACGGGAACTGGTCAAGGGCAAGCGGTGGTTGCTGTTGACGCGCTGGGTGCATCTGACGGCTCGCAAGAAGCAGCAACTCAATGCCTTGTTTGCGTTGAATCGTCGGCTATTGAAGGCTTATCTGCTCAAAGAGAGTCTCGATCGGCTGTGGACCTACCGCTACGAAGGGGCCATGATGCGTTATCTCCATAGCTGGATCGATCAGCTGCGTTGGCAGCGGCTCAAGCCCATGGAAAAGCTGGCCGACATGCTCATCAACCATCTCGACGGCATCCTAAACTACTGCCGGACCAAAGTGCCGCTGGGAGTTGTAGAAGCGGTAAATGGAAACATCAAAGCTCTGTTGCGGAGGGGAAGAGGATATCGCAATCTCGACTACCTGTTGCTCAAAGCCCAGCGTCTGGCCGCCACCAAGACCCAACTCGTCGCTTTTCAAAAAGCCGCGTAAATCGGCCCCTCTTACAGATTCTCGTCAAGAGCCTATTTTTTAATGCGTGAAAAGCGCGCGGAGGACGACGATCCGCGAAATGGTTTGCCGTTTTTATTGGGAGCAGTGGGATCACCGGCTTTGAATGAAGGCGAGTTAACAATCACGCCTTTCGACGGCGGTAACTTCGGACCCTTTCCTGCCTGGTTTGCGGTGAGCTTTTTTGCCATTGTCTTTATCTTAAAATGCTATGCGGATTTGCTACCGCGTAAGCTGATCTTCGACTGCTGCGGCGAGGAGTTCGAGTGCCTTGCCAGTCTCTGCATTGAATAAGGCGAGGTCGGCTTTGATCGCGCGCTTCTCACCGAGGAGACGGTCACGCTCGCGTATATCAATGCTCTCATCGTCGCTCAATTTCAAATTGATCTCGGCGAGCCGCTGTTCCTTGATCCGCTTGAGCTGCTTCGTACCGGGGTGTCCTACCCAGTCATTTTGGATGACGAGCTTCTGGTTTGCCTCATGCCACTGCTGCTTACGCGCGACGATCTCCGCCCGGTCTTCGGGAACATAATCGTCGGGGTTGATGGCGTCAATTTTAGCGTCGAGATCCTCAGGCATTTACGGGTTGGTTTTGTGGTTGTGGCTGGGTCTGCATCGGGTTCGGCGGTCCTCCCATGGGGGACATACCGCCACCAGGAGCGGCGGGTTGGGGTTCACTGGCAGATTTGAGTATTGCGGTGCGTTGGGCCGCGCGTAGCTCATCCTGTGCCCGGCGTGCCTCATTGTCCTGGGCGATCGGCGCAATGCTCATCATGTACTGATTGAACACTTGCAAATTCTTTTTCACCTTCGGATCGCCCTGATGGGTCTTCAACCAATCAAAGAGCTTCGAGAAGTAGAAGGCGTTCGCCGCGTAATTGATCTCGGGTACTTTGCCTTTCATCATCGTCTGAATGTCGGCGGATACCTGGGAGAGCGTCTCTTTGCTCGCCTGGTCGTTCGGGTCGAGGATGAGGACAATATCCTGCTCTGACCAGCCTGCCATGCGTAATCGCTGGGCATCCACCTCGCGCGCGTTGCCTTCGAAGTCGGGGCCTTTCGGCTGGAGGATCTTATCGAGCGCTTCCATCTTGCGCTGATTCGCCATTTGATCCATCTGGTTTTCTTTATTTGCCGAACTGATATTGATGGCAAAAGGCCGTTTGATATTCAAGTCCGTGCGGCGGAGGTAATCCCACATCTGATAACCGTCCTCACCAATGAGTTTGATGGCCATGGGTTCGTCGAGATAGTCCTTAACGCCTGTGAATACGCGAAGCCCAAGCTCCTGGCCAACCTCGATGATGGGCTGGGCGCTGTAGGAAAGGCGTTTTGATGCCCCAGCGGTCTCCTGGAGCGTGACGCCCACCGTTGCGTTGGGGTTCGGGTTGTCGCCCTGGGATGTGTCGGGAATGCCAAGATTGCGCCCGGCGAGTGCTTCAAGATATTTGAGCGCATCGACAGAACCGGAAATATCAGGCGTTTCGAAGTGATAGATGCCGTCGGCTATCTTCTTCGTTCCACCCTTCGTATCGGCAGGTACCAGACGATCGCGGCCCGTCATGGCGAGATCCAATGAGGCGACATCAGGGAACATATCCTTGTCGTATGCCCGTGCGCCTGATCCCCTGCGGCGCCTATTCTCCGCGTCCTCGTTCAACTGATCCTGCATCATGACTGCGATCGGATAGAGATCGTCGGCAAAGCCCTTTGACGCAAAGTTCTTCTGATCTTCGTGTGATGCGAAGCTCATCCAATGGGAATATCCGGAAGAATTCACGTCCTTGAGCTTTTCAAAGCGTACCCACGTCGATGAATAGGGATCGAAAACGATATAGAAATACTGGCCCTTGTGCATGAGTTCCCATTCGACGAAGTGATACATCGTCTCACCAACATAGTTATTGGCCTCGGGGCTCAATCCAAGTGGGAGGAAGCGGTTGGAGAAGTCGTAATTCTCCCATGTGGGGGAGATGATATACTCCGTGCCGGCGAAGGCATTCTTCAACTTCTGCACCTGCTTGGCATCATAGACACCTGCTTTTGCCTTGTCCTCTACATCCTTTTGTGGTTTCCATCGGTTCATACGGCCACGGAAGAGGTGTTCTTCGAGGTGTGCGCCGCCCTTTGGCTGCCAGAACATATCTTCGTAAGTCGGGGTGTCTAAGTGATCGTAATAACCATCCGGTTGATTGCCGACGTTGTATTGAAAGAACCCACGTCCGGTAATCGAGCATTCGAACACCGAGGCGCGGAACTTCGCATTCCACTTATCCCCCGGCGCCATGCTGTGCTGCTTCTCGTCGATAAAGGCGTTCGTCTTATGTGCCGACATCCAGTCGGCGGGATCGCGCTCCTGGAATTTCAAAATAAGCTCGTCGGCCATCTGAGCATTGAGCGTGTCGATCATCCCGGAGAAAATTGGGATGGGGACGTTATAGCGGATGCGCTTTTGGCGCGGGACGACGTTGTTATACAGCTCGCGGAATTGCCGGATGCGATTCAACCTCGGGACCTTAAATAAATATGCGGTTTGAAGTTGTCGCAACGCAATGCCCGTCAATTCCTCAGCCAAGCTGTTGATCTTATTAGCCATCTACTTCAGAGTTATTTTTATTCAAATATGCAATCAAAAGCATAAGGCGCTGCACATTGTCATCGGCGAATCCAAGGGCACTGTTACAGCGATTACAAAGCCACCCGCGAAACTTTCCGGTTTTATGGTCATGGTCAAAACAGAGTACGACCAAATCCTTCCTATCCTGGGGTTCACCACATGCCTCACAGAGCTCTGGGGGTGGCCTCCTGGCTTGCTCTACGCGTATTCTGTAACGCTTCTCCTTGAGAGCATTAACAACCTTTCGATAACGATCCGGGTGTTTTATTCTCCATTCTGCCACTTTGCGGCTATTAAGGTTGGGGTACCGTTTGGCCCACGATTCTTTTGGCATTTATTCAAATAGTAATGCCTATGTCGCTTTTGCTACCGTCACACTATCACGGCGGGATCTTTCGCGACGGTGCGCCGCCAGATGAAGTAATCGCGTATGCACATGCCTCGTTTGAGCTTCTGTGAAGGGAGGCCACATACGTTACACCGGGGCATGGCGTTCGTGATCTCGTACACCTCGGGATCGCGCGGCTTATGGCACCATGGGCAGCAGGATGAGTCGAGCAAGAGGTCAAAGATCTTCCGATCCTTCTTGATGTCGTTCTTATCCCGCGTCTTTTTGAACACAAAGACGATCGGGTAAAAGCGCCCGCAATAGGCATTAAGACATCGTACCGTGATGCTATTTGGTGACTTTGGGGCGAGCATGGCGCTTTTTAGTTATTGTCTTGCGCTTTTTGATCGGTCTCCGGCGAGGCTTCGGAGGATCTGATGCGAGGATAGCTTCTAATTCTTTTGCGATCGGAAGTTTAATAGGCTCTTTGTATCCCGTGATCCATCGCCAGAATCGATTGACCCGTCGCGCTGCTCGTTCAAGCGGCTGATTCAAATTCAGTGGGCTCATATGGTTTCTGTTTTTGGGCCGGTACGACCCGATTGATGCCGAAATCGACCTTTCCCCCGTGTGCATCCGCAGACATGCCGGAGGCCGCGAATCCTTGCCCTGGCTGGCCTGCTGGCGCGCCTTCGTACTCTGAGGGATCGTAATCGGGTTGCCGGTAGGTGGAGATGGTCTCAGGTTCCTTCATGAGGACGGCATAGCGGAGCGCGTCGAGGGCGTGATCGTTCTTCTTGAGCGGGTTCTCATCCTGATTCTTATCCTCATTCGCGTCGTCATACGCATAGGATTCGAATTCATGGATGAGGTTGAGGCACCGGCGATTGATATGGAGCTTGCCCTGGAGAAGTAACTCTCTGATCTTCTGGATGCCGCGTACGACGCTATTCTTGCCCTTGATGACCTCGCGGACGTTGCACCCGGCGGTGCGTAGCTCCTCGATGCCGCCGGCGTTCTCCGGGTCGGGAAAGACTTCCTTGAACTTGTTTGCGGCTACATATTCGGCGATCTGCCGGTCCGTCCGTTGGCGTTTGTACCATTCGTCATCGATCCAAAAGCCTTCGGCTCGGTAATACACATGGAGCACGGCAGCGGGGTTCGTATACCCGAAGTCCACGGCACCCACATACTCAAATTCATACTGCGGGAGTTCATCGTAGAGATGGCGATCCCGGCTGAATTCTTTGTATACAAGCCCTTCCGCCTTCGTGAACTTAGCGAGATACTCTTGCTCGAAATTCGCCTGGCTGCGGGCGGATTCTATCTCTGCCGGGGGGATGTGGGGATTGTCGTAGCTCGTGAAATGGAAGCTCTTGAAATCCTTATCCTTTGCATCTTTGTTGAATAGATCATAGAAATGGTTGAATCCCTTCGGCGTACCCATGAAGAGCGCTGATCCCTGGCGGGGTGTGAGCGTCGGGCGCATGGCCTCAAGCCACCCTGACCAAAAGTTGCGGTAATCCTGAACCTCATCGAAGATCTCAAGATCGAATTCATCGCCGCGATAGTTATCTACTTTTTCCCATGAGCCAAGGAAGATCGTGCTCCGTCCCCCGTCCTGCGTGGGGATCGTAAGCTCTAACCGCGTGTCATTCGATTTGGTGACGGGATTATTAAACCGGCGTTTGAGACGATCCCAGAGGAGGCGCCGTGCGTCCTCCAAGGTCGGGGCGATATAAATTACGCGCCTTCCATCCCTAGAAAACGCGCAATCACCCAATTCTTCGGATGCTAAGGTTGTCTTGCCGAATTTTCTGCCGCAAACAAGAACCCGGAATCGGTGGGTATCACTGTATATCTGTGACTGGGCCGGGGAAAATTTCACCGTTTTGTTTTATGCCGTATTTATTTGCTCCCTCCTGAGTGATGTTCACAATGATGACGTTATTCGTACCTGCCGGATCTTCGGTGCCGCGCATCTTGAGGATGTCTGCGCCGAGTTCCAATTCACGGACGCGGCGGTGAGGCTTTGCCTTAATATCGTCCACGAGCGACGACGCAATGAGATCCTCGGTAAGGCCGCACGCCGTCAATAGTTCTTTGAAACCTTTACTCTTCGTGAGCACTTCCGGCTTACGAATAACAGAGGGCGCATAATTGGCCGCTCTCATGGCCTCGGTAGGAGAACCACCAGATACCACCACTTTAGCCGCTCGCTTCTGCTTTGTCGTCGCCATTTGATTCGTTATTTATTGGCGTCCCGACCTCGTTATCTTCGGCGGCAGATTTACTGATCGTATTTTCATACGACGGTTCAATTTCGAATTTCAGATCCTCCAAAAGCGTCTGCAACTCCTCCGGCGTTGCTTGCGTCTTTCCCTTAACAAAGAAAACTGGTGTGTTGTTCAAGGGCATCTTCTCAAGTGTCTGAAATGGTATACGCACGGTCTTTCTCACGCCGTCCACAATGAATTCAAACTCGATGTATTTATGGTTCGGATTCGCATCGTTGAAGCCCGTCTGTATAGTAATATTGAATTCTCGGTTCATTAGAGTTCGAGATTATCGTTTAATGTTCCGAGACGGGCGACGAAGCGCTTCAATGTGGTGACGAGATCTGAATTCTGCAAAGCGATAAGCGCGTTCGCCGGCGAAGCCTCCGGCTTGGGCGCCGCCGGTCTTACTACTCCTGACAGTCTGCTCTCAAGATTTGATAACTCGATGTTGATCTGTTCGATCTGTACCTCGACTGGAGTCTTAGGTGACGTATTTGGTTCCATAGTTATTGTGTTTTTATAGATTGTCGTTTTATTGCACGCTCGTGTGCTGCGCTCTGATGTCTCTGCACCCGATCAGCTATCGCAGCTCTCCGCGCATTCCATATCAGGTTGTCGAACAAGGGGACGGGCCGGTTTCTCTTAGCCTTGTTATCCCAAAAGGCAAGTCGGCCTCCGAGTAATCGCCGCGCAATGATGACCTTAGCTCTCATCGTTTTCAAGTCCCTTAATTTTACTCGTGAGAAGGGTTTCGAGGGCCTTCTTACGCCTGAATAGCAACTGATTCCTCTCCGTAAGCTGGGCGATACCGTCTTTTGCCGATACCGAAAGGATTGAACGGGTAGCTCCAATGCTGGCTCCTTCCCGTTCGCCGACCTTTTCCTCCGGCTTATACATCTTCATCCACTCGATCTTCTGAATGTTATCCGCCAGCTCTTCCATTACCTCGTCGTATTCCTTGCGCCATTTCTGCTGGAGGAGGACGGTGCCGACGATCTCGGGGTCGAATTCGTCCATGAGGAGGAATGCGATCTTGCCGGGCTCCGGGAATGTTATCGAGTCCTTGCCGATGAGGAGCTTATTCTCTTCGAGAAACTGATTGATAAAGGGTTCTTGCAGTGCGTCAAATATTTTATAGACCATTTGTAGTTAGTATGTTATATTTTATTCGTTTGTCAAATCCTTGAGCTTGAGCTGTTCGATCGCCTCCCTCCGCAGATGCTTCCACTTACCGTGAAGGCGCCCATCGCGGGGGTGTCTACTCTTTTTGGGCTTATGGACCCGGTGCCACACGAAGGGCTGGCCGAATCCTGTCTGGTTCTTTCTCTTTCCGTGATTCAAACTTCCAATCCTTGTCAACGCAGTTTTGTATCTGACCCTACCAATATCTGAAGCACTGGTATCAGCCTTTGCTCATCTACTGCCTTTCGGGGGTGATGAATCTGGCATAATGTAATGCCATTAATTACATTATATCGCTCTTCGGGATAGTCCCTCCATGGCAATATGTGATGGACGACCTTATGACCACTACATGTATCATCTTTCAATCGACACATGCGCTTATCTCGCAATAGAACCTGCCTTCTCAATTCGTTATAGGCGCTATCGGCCCGTTCATCTTTCCTTTTACGGAACGCGAGACCGCCCTTCCAAGAACTGCTTTTTGGCCCACGGTGTGAATCACTCATCTTCCGCTTCGTTTCCTCGGAATGTTTTCTACCGAGCATCCACGAGTGATTGACGAGTTTGTGTGCGGCTCTGAACTTATCCTTCTGTCCCTCATTCTGATTGCAACATCGAAGAGAGCAGAATAATCTCTTTTTGAAATTCTGTTTGGGTGCCCATAAGCGATGGCATTGTATACATTCTTTCATTACTGGGTTGACCCTTAAAAACCTACCATTCGTACCCCGTGCGTGAATCATTTTATGAGCGTGTATCGATATTCTTTGTGATCGGGGAGCCACATGATTTCGAGAAGGCGCTTTTTAAGTTTGAACGTATCCGTCTCAAATCCCTTTGTCTCGGCCAATTCAAGAGATCCGTCCGTGTGGTGTACCAGGAAATCGACCCAGAGGGTACAGATCGTCTCCCCTCTATACCTAATCCTGACGGGAAATTGCCGCTCCCACTTCTTGATCGCGCCCGCCTTGAGCAACCAGTCCAAATTTTGAGCATAGTGGGCCTCGAATTTCGAATCATAGGAAACGCCGTTATATATGCAACTCTCATTGGAGTATTTGTTTACCCCGCGCCCTGGCGCTGATCCCTTAACCTTTCCACAGAGACACACTGCATCATTCGTATCGAGATCGACGAAATACTTATGGGTATGCTGCTTTGCAAATCTGGTCTGTCGGTATTCCTCCATCGCCGTTATTGAAGTTGATTGTTTTCTTTTTTCCAATCCTCGGCATACCGCCGCAGATGCCTATGCAAGTCCAGCACTGCGCCGAGCGTGATCGGCGTGAGCGGGTCTGCGGGATTGTCGTGACGGCGGATGTAAAACTGGTCGCCGTCGTTGTGATACACGATGTCGATCTGTTTGGTGAGCGGGTTCTTTGAACAGGTCGGCAGGTGGTCAATCTCTATTCCGTCTTGCGTCGTATGGATTTCCTCCACACATTCGGCACATCTTTTCAAACCCTGTGGCGATACTTCGGCGGAATCCTTTTTTTCTTTTTGTTCGGGGAAATCGGATGCAAAATCGGCATTGCAGAACTTTTTACATTCGTCGCACCACATCCCAGTTGTTGCCAAACGTATACGCGCACCACAACAAGCTGATACTTGCTTCACTTCGGGAGCGTCTTTGGATTCGGGGGTAGGCTCTTTTTGGTTTTTTTCGGGGCGGAAATATCCACATTCGCACCCATTACAGAAACAGTTAGCTTTAATGCAATCTCTACCGCATGAGCATCCATGTTCCTCTTTTGAATGCCCGCACTTACATAGTTCTTCTTTCATTGGGGGGTTAATTACCTTTTTTATTTTTTCTTTTGCGTTCACGGAGGAGTTGTTTACGCTTCTTTTCCGCGAGATATACTGCCGCTTGTTCCCGATAAAATGCCCGCGAATATTCTCGTTGCTTATATGCCTCGTTGCTTTTCCCGATCCAGTCAATCAACATTCCCGCTTCCGAATAGGAGATATTGCGCTTGAAAGAAAGAGATGAGGTGTCATATTTCGCAAAAATCCATAATCTGACGTTATTTATCTTCTTCATGTAATAGGGGGGATTAGGGGTTAGAGTTTTATTGTTTTTTCCCAGCGGAGAAAGTAGAAATTGCCCCACCGCCTTCCGAGCCACACCGTCCATCCTGCGTCCCAATACTCTTGGCGGGGATAGGAGTCAAAGCCGAACTGCCACGCCCGATCACCCCATTTGAAAGCGAGATGTCGCCCCGCAAAAAAAGAAAAGAGAGGTTTCATTAGAGGGGAGAGAGAAGTGTATATATGACCTTTTTTTATTTATTTGGGGAGAGTTAAACACGATATTCCGCCGCGCGTATCTTCCGTAACGTAGCAAGTAACGCCATTCGAGGGGTCTTGAAACTTATAGACTTCGCTTGGTGTCCATAATCCACGCTCATCGGGTTCTTGAATGTAGATTGGGCTTGTCATAATGCTCGGCGTATCGGCATTCGTGGTCTGTGGCACAATCTTGAACACTGAAAGGAACCCTACCCCTACAATCGCCGCGAGAAAAAGAAAGAAAAAGAGATATTTCATGTCGTAATAGGATTAGTTAGAGAGGAGAGAGCGACCCTTTTAGTTTTTTCGCCGCGCGAGCGATTCCGGCGCGAACTTGGTGATTATTGACGCCGTGATAGGTGTCCATGACGATTTTGATGTCCTCACGCTTTACCTGCTCACGGAGGTCGTGGAATGCTTGGGAGAGGATTTCTTTTTTCTTTTTCTTGGCAGAATACGGATCGAGTGCTTTCACATTTTGTAATTGTTCGATTTGTTCCAACTGTTCGATTAAGGAATCTATTGAGAAATCTAGCACTGTTTTTGCCTCAAACTCCCGACAGGAACATGGATATGGCCAGCCCGTTTCTCGATAAGCCGTACAAAATCGTTCCGCACATCGGTGAAAATCATACTT
>Ga0206902_10033_pt3 | contig 34700 bp, 36 predicted proteins | sample Alteio_BWOrgHeat_44_FD_153242 | JGI IMG/M metagenome (GOLD analysis project Ga0206902, IMG submission 153242) | Enriched cells from forest soil in Barre Woods Harvard Forest LTER site, Petersham, Massachusetts, United States -... | ecosystem: Environmental > Terrestrial > Soil > Temperate forest >... | reverse complement strand
ATCGATACCAGTAGCTAAGAATTGTTTGCCTTGCACAAAGTATTCGACAAACCTTGGTTTAAATTCTGTTTGCAAGCCTAGCATATCGTGCCAAACTAATATTTGCCCGTCAGTATCAGTGCCGGCACCAATACCGATGGTGGGTATTGTGAGAGAGTCTGTTATATACTTACCCACAACACCTGGGACACACTCAAGAACGATGGCAAAGCATCCGGCGCGTTCTAGTTGCTCGGCTTGATGTAATAATTTTGTGATTTGCTCCTCTGCTCTACCCTGTACCACATAGCCACCTAATTGATGCACAGATTGTGGGGTTAGCCCAATATGACCCATAATTGGCACCCCAGATTGGACTACGTATTCGATAGTTTTGCATATATCATGATTTGCGCCTTCAATTTTTATCGCTTGGGCACCAGCTTGCATTAATTGTCGTACATTGTGTAACGTATCAGCTGTAGAAAGGCGGTGACAGAGAAATGGTAATTGTATAATGAGGTCTTAAGTGCCGCACAAGATGGATTTACCGGATTTTTTAAGAGATATGTGTCGACTAGTGCGCAACGCGCTGTTGAGCTAATTGCCAAAGATGCGCTGAAAGCTACACAGCAGTTTCATACGTTACCACCTGTAGCAGAATCTGATCTTAGTATTGTTTGGCAGCAGCAACTTTAGGCTCTTACGTCCATCATTGCGAGCGCAGCGAAGCAATCTCTATGGGTGGTTTCAGAGCGCGATACTCTGGATTGCTTCGCTGCGCTCACAATGATGGAGTAGCATTAACTTAATTGAAGTAAGGCTACGATTAGTGTTCTGTTGACTTATTACCTTTTTTAGGTTTCGCTTCTTGAACTAATCCATTCATACTGTCTTCAAGAATATCTATAGCCTTTTTCATATACTCTAAAGCCTTACGACCACTAGCTACACCTAATGCTACTTGTTGTGCAAACAGATCTTCAGGTTTTTTGAGATTCGTTAGATCTAAATGTGGTGCATACATGCACTCTTGCCAAGTTTTAACATTTAAATCTGTTAGAGCTTGTAATGGTTCATGTATTTTTTTGGCAAATTCTGCTGTATGTTGGAAATATTCGTTAGTCATGATCGCTCCTCCTGTCAATACATTATGTTGCACCGCACAATAATAGTTTAGTCCTATAACTATATATTTGTCAAGAAACGATCTTTAATCCACTACGATATGCGTAACATGCACTATCTTTATCTTCCATTGACTCAAATAGTCTACCTAATTCAAACCACGCGCTGGGAGTTGGGTGTAATTGTATGCTATTTTGCAAATATACTTTGGCCTTGCCCCACAATTTTTTCTCATGGCAAATTTTCCCTAAACATAATAATAATGCCGCAGAATCATCATGCTCTTTCAGCAACGACTCAAGAAACCCTAGATTAGCTTCATTGGCCGACAGTTCGCCATATAATGTGATAAGCTCTTCATTGAATGACTTACGTAAACTACGCTGTAAGCGTGTGGTGGCTTCTTTAATGTTACGTTGGTCTAACAAATAGCGACAGTACAGGACTGCAATGCTAGGCTGCTTAGATAATTCCCGTGGTAAATTTTGTATTAGTAATTGCATAGCAGTAGCATCGTGATTTTGCATATGTGTCATGAATAGCTGTTGATAGGTTGTCAGTGTTAATTGTTTATACTCATGACTAGATAAAATACGGTGTTTTTTAATAGTTGGGAGTAAATTTAGCAATTCGTGCCAATTATTAGTATCTTTATAAAGATACATCAATAGAGTTAAATCTGTAATGGAGTGTGCTTTATTGTCGCGCACCTTAGCACGCCAAGTTTTCCATGTCGCTCGTGCATTAATTATTGCACTTAATAAACGTAAGATAATATATAGCAACACATAGACAATGAGTAAAACTATACATCCCATCCATATAGTAGTTTCTATCGTCCAATGCTGAATAGTAATCAATATATAACCAGGATCATGTTGCCATAATAAACCTAACCATATCGCACCTAGTAACAGCAGAAAAACAAATATTGCACGCATCATGATGCGCTCTCATCTGCAGACACTGGTACTGGTGTATGTATAGCTGCAATCAATTGATTTAATAACGAGATAGCTTTGTCTAATGAGATATTAGACTTAAGAAATTTGATTTTTTTTAATTCCTTTAACTGCTGAATTAATTGCTGAAGATCATCATTTGATGCAGTAAGTAATGTTTTAATCTGTGCTAAAGCTTGTGTCAGTGACAATTGATATATTGCATTATCTCCTTGCAAAACTGACCACTGTGCTTCTTGCAAAGTCAGGTTAATGCGCTCATGCAACATGCGTAGATCGGTTGGAGTACGCAGTAATATATCATTAGTCTCATGATGCCGTACCACAATAAATGGCTGCATCAATAATATAGCCTTATTTAGTTGTGCATGCCAACCAGTAACTGGCGACTCTTGCTGATTATGGCCAATTTTATTATCAACCGCAAGCACTGGCACAGTTGGTAAATTGCTAATCGTTTGTTGTACTCCATTTAATTGCTTAAGTATAGCGCCAATATCTTGGCTCTGTGCCGCTTGTAGGTCTGCTTGCGCCGCATTGATAGCTTGTTTTACCGCAGATACATCAGTGGAATTAATATTGGCAACTACCTGATTGGCGGTTTCTAATAAAGCTAGTGTAGTGGCATTATCATTGTGCCAGTGGGTGTTAATTTGCGCGAGTTCCAGATAATAGCGCGCTTTAAGTAACAGCCAAATATTTTGATTATCTGGACTCACATGTATTGCTTCATGCACTTGTGCTGTTAACTGCTGTACCTGCGCTGATAATGTATTGTTCTGCGCTAAAGCCGCAGCTAGATGTTTAGCCGCAAGTATTTGCGCTTGTTCCTGGTGAGTTTGCAAAGTCATTATAGAAGACTTTAATTGCTTAGCTGTGTACAATGCAACACCAGATACAACTAAGGCCACAAGTAACAATATTGTATGTAAGTAATGTCTCTTATACGCGCGCGTGCTAATTATATGCTCCGGCGTATCTATAGGCTGCTTTAGTTCCGTATCATTTGCTTCGCTCATTTTACCTATCCTTTTGCATAATGTAGCTAATATTGTATCATGTCTACCAATTATACAGTTTTGAAATCCACGCGCTAAAGCAACCTTAGCTAAACGTTCACTGATCACAATACATGGCTTGCTATATAGCCAAGCAAGTGCTTCTGGCTCGTGAAATAAAGTTACCAGATGCTGTATAGCTTGTACACTTGTTAATAGTATAATATCCACTGCATTTTCATGCCAGATAAAATGCACAAACTTTGCATCGACTACCGGCATAGTACGTTGATAGACCAACAAGTTTTTTATGATTGCTCCACGTGCTGCAAGTGTATCAGCGATTGTAGTTCTGCCGCCCACACCTTTAATGATCAATACATTGCGCATAGCAATATTTTGCAAGACATCAAGTGCGAGTAAATGCTCACTATCTGCTACAATAGGAGTATCATCTGCTGATTTGTTGTACTGTTTGACTGCTTTGGCGGTTGCAGCGCCAATAGCTATAATGTGGATATGCGGCGGCCACATGATCTTATGTTGCGCTAAGCCCTGAAAAAAATTATGTACGGCATTGGTGCTAATAAAAATCGCGTAACTAGCGTCAAGCATTTCGTCTATATTGTCTAACCAAGCAGTTAATGGTTCAATGCCTAATGCTGGTAACTCAATAACGCTACCACCTGCATTTTGTATCTCTTGTGAGAGTACTTTATTGACACCTAATGGCCTAGTATTTAATACTCTTATCCCGCATAGAGACTCATAATAATTATTCATGGCTTGGCCAGTAAGTTAGCTGCGCCCTGCATTAACATACTCTGCACACAATCTGCTGCCAACTGTTCTGCATCATGCATCATAGCTACTTGTGTGTACTGAATCATTGTTTGCCCATCTAATGATAGTACCCGCGCCCGTAACTGCAGAGTATTCTCTGTGCTTGGTTCGCAAAAAATTGCCACTGGAGTATGGCAATGACCGCCTAACCCTGCATTCACTGCACGTTCTGTATGCACGCATAATGCAGAAATAGTGTCGTTTAATGGTGCAATTAATTGCTGTAGTTGCAGATCATCTGTGCGACATTCAATGCCAAGCGCACCTTGCCCGCAAGCTGGTAACATAACATCTGCGCCCAATAGCTCTTTAATTGCAGCTTTAAACTCAAGACGAATTAACCCAGCTGCAGCTAAGATAATTGCATCCAGGCCCTCGGTAGTCATTTTTTGTATCCGTGAATTAACGTTGCCCCGTAAAGATATGACTTGCAAATCTGGTCGCACAGCTAACAACTGCGCTTGACGCCGCAAACTGGCAGTGCCAATACGCGCGGCTAGTGGTAGCGCATTTACGCTGTTGTAACTATTACTCACCAATGCATCCCACGGACTTTCCCTGGCACCAATTGCAGCAAGTTTAAGGCCATCTGGTAAAGTGGCTGGCATATCTTTCATAGAGTGTACTGCAAGATCGGCGCGCTTATCTAATAATGCCGTTTCTAATTCTTTTAAGAATAAACCTTTATTACCAATAGCTAGTAATTTATCGTTTAGAAATCGATCGCCAGATGTCTCTAATGGTAATAAATTAATTTTGAGCTGCGGCCAGTGGTGTAATAACAATTGCCGCACGTGATTAGCTTGCCATAATGCCAATGGGCTTTTACGGGTTGCAATGACTAGTAATTTGTTGTGCATCTACATTTTAGACAAAACTGCATGAGGTGGGTTTCATACAGTTTTGTCTACAGTCCAACAATTAGGCTTCAAACGATAGGCCAAGATTAATCGTGCTGATATTAGGCGTTAATACTGGTAAAATAACATTAACAGGATTGCCCAAAATAAAGGTATATTTGGCAAATACATTAACATGGTCTGTAACCATTTTCCCAAAACCAACAGCAACTTCAGGCCTAAATGCTGTCGAGGTGCCTGCAGCATTAATCTCAGCTGTATTAATGAGAGGACCCTTAGGACCATCTACAGGGGATGTAGTATACGCAACATTAAATTGGTTAATCACAATAGCAACACCTGGTTGCAGAAAGAAATTCACTCCATTGTATAGCCTGTAGTTCCCTTGGATCGTCAAATCAACTATGTTGAATTTAGACTGTTCTGTTGAATACTGAGTAGCAGGAAATGGAGAAAACGCTGGTGAAGAACTAGAGTCGCTAACACTAAAATCTGCAGTGCCATGAATCCAAGAGTTTGCTATATAATGATACGCAACCATTGGTGTAAAAGCTATATTGGCCGATATTGGAAATTTATACCCAATAAATGCGCCAACCGTTCCCACGAACGAGTTTGTGCTAGATGTCTTCAACAGTGTACTACTATCATAGCCACTAGTACTACCACCATTATTACCAATGCCATTATTAAAACTGATAGCACTATAAGGCCAATCAACGTTAGCTACCCCACCTTCAACACCCACGATAAATCCTGGATCTATCCCCATCACCTTATCACCCATCGTACCAGCCCAAGCAGAACTACCTATAACAACTGACAAAGACACTCCAAACCATAGACGCTTATTCATTAATATATCTCCATTTTTATTATTTAGCATAGCACCACACTTATCTTTAGGCACTAACAAAACTCTTCGTACCATAAACTTATGGTATCATAAGTAAATCTTAAAACAATAGCATAATGTATCCAGCAAGCAGATACCAGAACCTTTTAAAAACTTAAGCCTAATAAATAATCAAATACTACTAAGTAATGAATATACTAGCTCTTACAATCTAGAATCAATACTAGTACAGCAATAATTTATGTATATTTGCATAGTTTCTTGTTCATGTTATCCTAACATTATCTGACAACAGACGTAGGGGCAAGTATCTTAAGGAGGAACTATATGCACAGCGAGTGTGTGCCTACATGCTATTTTCCCAGCACTGTACTATTTCTACATAATAATCATGATTTTTTATTAAACTTAATTTTGCAATTAGATGACATGCTGGCTTATCAATTGTTTGATAACACAAATACAGCGCTAGAGCACATCTATCGTCAATATTATAAGAGCAAACAAAATCTAGCGCGTGGTTCTATACAAGCACAACATGGTATGTTAGCAAATAGCGCGATCAATTTAGACTTAGCATCTATTTATGCGGAGATTTATAATCATGAGCGTTTTACAGAAATTTCCGTGATAGTGGTTGATAATACCCTGCCGAATATGAGTGGATTAGAATTTTGCGCGAAAATTCCCAAGCCTAATATTAAAAAAATTCTCGTCATTAACCATACTGATGAAGACATGGCAATCTCTGCCGTTAAAGCCGGATTGATAGAGCGTTACATAAAAAAAAGTGATATCTATGCGATAGACCAACTTATTACCAGTATTCATGAATTACAATTACAATATTTCCAAGATCTATCATCAAGCTTAGTGAAACTATTACCAACATTTGCGCCTATATGTTTATATGACCAGCGCTTTATTAATTTTTTTCAAGAGTTATGTGCAGAAAAAGGCGTAGTAGAATACTATTTGCTAGAAAATACTGGCAGTTTCTTCATGCTTGATGATGAGGCAAATGCTAGTATTCTACTGATCAAAACTACAGAAAACTTGCGCTTATATTATCAGCACGCTATAGAACAGTACGTCAGTCCATTGGTATTAGAAGAGTTGGCGACTGGTAAAAAAATCCCAGTGTCTTGGCCTATCACTACATTAGATGAATGGCAAGATAGCTTAGTCAGTGCAGAGTGTCTACAATTAGATGAACCATATTATTACGCATATTTACCTGCCACTACCTACTTTGATACATCTCTGGAAAGCATTTTCGCATATAATCGCTATGTCAAAAAAGGGCTCAGTGAAATATTATTATAATGCTATAGAACGGTCAGAATAGAGTAAGCAGTTACATGCAATGAATAAAACAACTAACATACGCGTAGTACAGACATATTTATTATTATTAACTATCGTAGTGCTGTGCGCATCTATATATTTGCAATATTTTGTGCATTTACATCCATGTCCGTTATGTTTAATGCAACGTAGTTGTGTGGTATTAATTGGCATATTTAGTTTATTTACGTGCTATATGGCCACACGCAACAAGCGTATAACTATATTAATAGTGGCGCAATTTATTAGTGCAGTAGCAGGTATTGTCTTTGCATTACGCCAAATATGGTTACAATCATTGCCATATGACCATGATGCTATGTGTCTACCTGGGCTGGATATCTTAATGAATTATTTTTCTTGGGCTGATGTAGCCTACACTTTTTTGTGGGGCAGCGCCGAATGCGGCGCCGTCACTTGGCGGTTATTAGGTTTCTCTATGGCGGCATGGTCCGCACTATATTTTGTGATTGTAGCGATTGTTAGTGGGTATGCATGGTACATAGTAGCTCGTATAGAGCGATAGCGCGTCACCATAAGAAGCAAGAATCTGCAGAGGTAATATTCCTTAAGGGCAGAAAACTTCTACACTGTCCGCGGCAGGAGATTGCAGTGATGATGTTATCTGCTCATGCATTGCGGGCTTCCCTTGCGCTATAGGAATTGCCACCACAATCGAATCTGATTTTGGCGCAACATGGCTAATCCCATCTCCTGTCTCAGCTTGTGTTCTCCGCCGCGCAAAAGAAAACCAACTAAACAGCCAAGGTAATGGCTTACTATGTAATGGTGATGCGAGAAATATATCGCGTATTCTTGACCGTGGTTCATTTGCTAATTCTGCTGCGGCTGTAGCGCGCAGGTCACGTCTTCTAAGTGCGCGACTTTGCTCTGATTCTAATGGACGATGCTCCCAAAATTCTCTTTGATATTGCATCTGTTTTACTTTGGTTACATCATTTGGATCTGTAAGATTAGCTAGATGCATTTCCTCTGCACCGAGATCTGCATATGCAGGAACATGTGATAACCCGTGCGCTCGGTAAATAGCATGAATAGCATTTTGATATCTCTCTGCATCTCGCGTACCTCGCTTAGTATAGCCATTATGGCCTGGCCTATCTAATTGAATAAAATATACAGGAGCAATATATCTGTCCGCCGTTTCTCTGGGCACCCCTCTTGCAATTGCCTCTTCACGTGCGGCAATACGTTTAGCCGCTACACGCAAAGCTAATCTAATACTGCTCTCATGCGGCACGATCCAATCGCGTTTGGATGATACAATAACCAATGGTACATTATTAGGAAAAGTATCTACATGTCCTATAGGTTGCTGTGCTTTATCTGTACTATGTTTCCCACCAAGAAATAGATAAGCAGTTATCTTATTATAAAGCAATTTGCCTAATATTTTAGTAAAATAAAATTTAAAAATCCGCCTCAGTGACGATGGCGGACCTTCAAGAATACAAAGATCTGCTTTATCAGTGGCAGAAAATGTTGCCCCAGCCCCTCTTGAGACACCATAGAGCACTACTGCATGCCCTGGCGCACGCGCCATTAAGGCGTCATATTTCTCTTTGTGGGCACATTTGTCTGTTTCCTGGCAGAGAGATGCTAAGTTATGATTTACGCTATAGTAACGCACACTGCCAGGATGATCTGTTTCATACAATGGCTTATAACCTAAACTTTCTCCACTGCGCATAGAGCGTACATAGATCCCACTAAAAAAATGTCTTAATGGAGCAATCAACCATGATTTCCGAGAAAATTCTAAGTTTATTTCTGGTATTTCTTTATGCAACCATAAATGCTCACGTGGAATAGTCAAAACACCACTGCTGGTGCATTGCGCTACTTCACCAGTAGTGGTAATAATAGGCTGCCCACCTGTATAGCGTGCCGCCTGCACCTGTGTGCTGTTCCTACCTTGATAGAATAGATAACTTACTGTAATTCCTGGAGGAGAAACCCAAACTGGTTGTTCACCTGGCATATGCGTACCTATGTTTTTTAGCTATAATATCGCGTTCGATGGTAGTTTACAGCAAAATAGTATTTTGAGCAATACAATAGAGCTATATTAACTCAGTTAGAGAATATGCAAGGCGATACTGATGGGTGAAACATACAATCATAATGACAAGATTGCACCACAATTCACTGTAGAAATAGTGCAACGTCACGCCAATTCTCACGCACGTGTAACGCGCATTGCTACCCCACATGGTGAATTTACTACCCCAAGCTTTATGGCAGTAGGAACTCGTGCTGGGGTCAATAATATGACGCCTAATGAATTACGTGCCGCGGGCAGCCAAATTATTTTAGGTGGCAATACTTATCATATGCTCTGTGCTCCAGGGATAGAAATTATTAAGCAAGCACACGGCATGCATCAATTCATGGGCTGGTCAGGGCCCATGCTTACTGATAGTGGTGGTTTCCAAGTATTTAGCCTATCAAAAAATAATGAGCTCTGCACAATAGACGAGATAGGCGCACATTTTCATATACCAGGCACCAGCCGCTTAATTCATATGACACCAGAAATGTCCTTAGCAACACAAAAGATAATTGGTGCAGATATTATTATGGCATTTGACCAATGTACCCCTGATACAAGCAACCGCACTGCAACGCAACTTATTATGGAGCGCACACATCGTTGGTTACAACAATCTATCGCATATCATCAAGAGCACCCAAATTCTTGTTATGGTAAAGCGCAAGCATTGTTTGGCATTGTACAAGGCGGCATATTTGCAGATCTGCGTTGTGAAAGTGCTGATTTTGTTGCCAGTATGCAAACTGATGGTATTGCTATAGGTGGTGAAACGATTGGGTTTGATATGCAAAAGACAGTAGAAGTGATTAGATGGGTGCGTAACTACTTACCAGAAACTAAACCACGCTACACTATGGGGGTAGGTATGTCCCCGCAAGATTTATTAGATGTAGTAGCCGAAGGCATTGATATGTTTGATTGTGTAGCTCCAACACGTAATGCTCGGCATGGAGCTCTATATTGTGGCGCAGTAGTGCCGCATGGCAATTGGTTAACTTTTGCTAGTGATGAGCCACATGGCAGAATACAAATTAAAAAAAGTTGTTACGCTAACGACCTATCCCCTATCATGTCAAGTTGTGCATGCTATACTTGCAAAAACTATTCACGCGCATATTTACATCAACTATTTAAAGAAAAAGCACCATTATTTACGGCCTTGGCAAGCATACATAATGTACATGTTATGAATAATGTATGTGATATGATGAAACAGCTTATTTTGTCAGAGCATTAATGTATGGAGATGATTCAACACATTCAGGCAGCACGTTCATTGCTAAAACAAGGTAAAGTAATCGCTTACCCCACCGAGGCTGTATATGGTTTAGGCTGCTGCCCATTTAATGAAGCTGCTGTCTTGCGATTATTAGCCTTAAAAGGCCGTACTGTTAATAAAGGATTGCTTTTATTAATCTATAAGTGGCAGCAATTATCAGATTTAATATCACCAATATCTGAAGCTAACATGCAGCGCGTACAAGCAACCTGGCCAGGCCATGTGACTTGGGTATTCCCAAAATCGACAATGATACCGTCGTGGATTAGTGGTGAGCATGCAACTGTGGCGATACGAATGACTGCACACCCGGTAGCGCGTGCGTTATGTATCAATGGGCCTATTGTATCTACTAGTGCTAATATTAGTGGAGCATTACCAGCATTAGAAATAGCCACACTCAATAAACAATTTCCCCATGGTATAGATGGGTGTGTAGTTGGCAAGTTAGGTGATAGTACCATGCCAAGTGCTATTTATGATGTTTTAACCGGACAAAAGCTACGATAATATGTTACAATGAGAGCAAAATATACCCAGGAGTCTGATGAACCATAAAAAATATGCCTTGACAGTATTTAGCCTAACCATGATTACCGTGGGATCTGTTGATAGCATTCGAAATTTACCAGCTACTGCCTTATTCGGCAGTCAATTAATAGCCTTTTTTATTTTGGGTGCAATCTTTTTTTTAATTCCCGCCGCCTTAGTATCTGCCGAGCTTGCATCAGGATGGGCTACGCAGGGAGGCATTTATATTTGGGTGAAAGAAGCGTTTGGTAAAAAAGTTGGTTTTTTTGCTATTTGGTTACAATGGATCGAAAATGTTATTTGGTATCCGACAATTTTATCATTTGTAGCTGGGACTATTGGCTATTTATTTAATCCAGCATTAGCGGATAATCCTTGGTTCTTATGGGGAGTAATTGTCTCGTTATTTTGGGCGGCGACCTTCATAAACTTACGCGGGATGAGTGCATCAGCATCATTTAGCAATATTTGCACTATTTCCGGCCTACTATTGCCCATGGGGTTGATTATTGGCCTAGGCGCCGCTTGGATTGCCGACGGTAACCCTATCGCTATCAAGCTAGATCTAGCTAGTGTGATACCTAATTTAACCGATCGCAGTATGTGGGTATCATTAACGGCCATTATGTTATCTTTTTGTGGTATTGAAATCGCTACCGTACATGCCAATGATGTGCATAATCCGCAGCAAGCTTTCCCACGCGCACTTATCTATTCTGTATGTATTATATTAAGTACACTGATTCTTGGATCCCTCGCAATCGCTATTGTGCTGCCAGCAACAGATATTAACTTAGTCGCTGGGATCATGCAGGCATTTGCAGCCTTTTTTGCGCGCTATCATTTAAGCATATTAATGCCAGTAGTAGCACTCATGTTGGTATTAGGTGGTTTTGGTGGTGTGAGCAATTGGATTATCGCACCAACCAAAGGGCTCTTAGTAGCGGCCGCAGACGGCCATTTATCTGCCAACTTTCGCACAGTAAATCGGCATGGTGCCCCAGTGGTACTATTGCTTGGTCAGGCTATTATTGTTACGATTTTATCTACGTTATTCTTGTTCATGCCTAGCGTCAATGGTTCGTATTGGTTATTAACAGCCTTAGCAGCACAATTGTATATGCTAATGTATTTATTAATGTTTTTAGCGGCCATTAAATTGCGTATTGTGGCACCTGATAGGCCACGCGCTTTTCAGATCCCTGGCGGTTTCTTAGGAATATGTATTGTGGCTTTCATTGGAATAATAGGAGTGGTTACTACTCTCATCGTCAGTTTGATGCCACCAAGTGGTATTAATGTTGGCAACATTAGTCGCTATGAGACCACATTAATTGGAGGATTTATATTGATGTGTTTACCACCATTTATAGTCAGGAACGTGCAAAACCCAGTAAGCGCCATTACCAATGATTACTGATATTGTCGATAAGTTACTTGCACGTTTACCAGAACTAGAGTGGAAAATAGGTAGCCTTAGTTTTGTGTTGCGCGCAGCAATGTTGCCGCGCGGGTTATTTAAACAACGTAGCGATATAACCGCACACTCATGTGTTGAAGAAATCAAATCTGATTTAGTAATCTTAAAAACGCAAACTAATGAGCGTGTTGCACAACACATCGCAAATCAAGTTGGTAAAAAAATTGATGTATTAGTACGTATTTGTCAATTACAACGCTCTACCACTGTCAAACAGCACCCAGTAAATTTTACTATTAATAAAATTAGTACCAGAGAACAGTGGCTGACCATGTTATACACCGAGGCTGCAACATTACAATTACAACGTGATGCGATTGCCACAACATGCGCTATGCTACAAAAATACCAACAAACAACAGAGTTATTAAAAGCACAAACTGAGCTTGCAGAACTAGAGAGTCGCTTAGCTGTGGTTAATACTGCGCTAGAGACAGTCAAGGCATAAAGACATGAGCGCAACGCACACCAAGCCGAGTATACTCGCCAGCGGAACTATGAAAGCTGCGTGCAAGCCCGAAGTACTGGTACCACGCAACGTAGCCAGAGTGGTGCGTAGAAGTCCAGTATTGACCAGACGGGAACCCACTACCATTATAATCAAGATTAGTTAAAAACCCAAGGGCATGTAAGTTTGTCTCTACATTATCAAAATTCGCTGGACAATAGCCAACATAAGGACTGAATTCACAACGGGCTGGAAGGTACCAATCTGCGCCTAAGTTTTTGCATATATTGGCGGCAAAGCTGCCACTTGGGTACTGAGTCACAAGATTTGCGGTATTTTGTTGGCCATCGCTGTTGTCATCTGTGCCAAGCACGGCATCTGGATATAATCCCCATGCAACAGGCGCCCCTGGAGCATCTGTTTCTGCAATAGATTTATACTTTCCAGGTATTAGGGAATCAACCGCAAATACTAAACCACCACCTGCTCGAAACGCAATCGCTGTCGTCGGCGCTGGTGTTGCAGTATTGTCACCTTGAATGGAGATGTTCCCTAAAGCGACGAATGGCTTGGTAGATGTAAACTCAAGGGAACATGTCTCGCCTGGCAGAATACTCGCGCAATTATGGAAATCTTGCTCAACTTTGGCGGCTCCAGTTGTCCAGAGAGTTGGCAATATAGCTTTCACATTCAGAGCTGGCACTAGACTTGCATCCGCATTCTTCACCGTAATGATCAGACTGCCTGCTGGATTTACTGGGATGACGCGCTCTGCTTGAGTCGGTGCCGTAATGGAAATAATGGGCCTAGCTGTTACTCTTACTGGCAAAATAACCGTATTAGTGTTATCCCCATTGATAGGAATATTAGCTGCAGCACCATCAGTATCGGATGTAAATATGATATGACAACTACTGCCAGCTGGTAAATTAGTTGGGCAATCATTGCTGACAACAGTAATATTGCCACCCATTGGTGGTATGGCTGTTAGATTCTGTGCAACCATCTCAGAGGAATTGGTTACTGTTATACTACCTGTACTCTCCGTCGTAAAAGTCAGGCTACTTGTGTTTAGGGTGAGCAAAACAATGGGCTTGGCTGTTACGCTAACCGGTAAAATAACCGTGTTAGTGTTATCCCCATTGATAGGAATATTAGCCGCAGCACCATCCGTATCGGATGTAAATAGGATATGGCAACTACTGCCAGCTGGTAAATTAGTTGGGCAATCATTGCTGACAACAGTAATATTGCCACCCATTGGTGGTATGGCTGTTAGATTCTGTGCAACCATCTCAGAGGAATTGGTTACCGTGACACTACCTATACTCTCCATCGCAAAAGTTAGGCTACTTGTGTTTAGGGTGAGCAAAACAATGGGCTTGGCTGTTACGCTAACCGGTAAAGTAACTGTGTTAGTGTTACTCCCGTGGATAAGAATATTAGCTGTAGCACCGCCGGTATTAGATGTAAATAGGATATGACAACTACTACCAATTGACAAATTCGTTGGGCAATCATTGCTGACTACAGTAATATTGCCACCCATTGGCGGTATAGCTGTTATATTCTGCGCAGCTAATGGATAATCAGTGGAATTAACTATTGTTATACTTCCTGTACTGCCAGCAGTAAAAGTAAGGCTATTTGTGTTTAGGGTCAGCGCCGCAGACGTCACTGTTCTCAGATTGATTGATAAACTATCAGCTTGTGATGGTTGTGCGCAGTAGAGTGGGTAAGTTACTGTATTACAGACACTTGGTCCACCATGAATGCCACCACTTGGCATGTTATCGGCAATGATTTTTAACTGCAATAAACAACTATCATGAGGGAGTAAATTAAACAGTGGCATTGCGCAATCATTTGGTCCAACAGGTGCAGTTTGCTGTAAGCCTGATGGGATATTCACAAGGCCAGTGCCATATAATGCATAGGGTACGTTATTAGTAACACGATATGTCATATGGGCGGTTTGCCCTGGATCTATAGTATGCGGTACAACTGTGGTGGGCGTGATTGTAAAAGGTGGTATGTCAGCTATAGCACTTAATGCGAAAAATAAGCAAGCAAATACGCTGCTGATACGTTTTACATTCAACATGGGTTGTTTCCTTACATTAATGATGTGATTTGCATGTTACCTAACATCAGCAGCATCCATACTAATTTGGTTTTTACATTACAACTACTAGTGTTACACAAGTTAGAGCAATAAGCAACTATAAACTAACTATAAACTTGACACAAAACTATATATTGATTGCACAAAGTTTTTCCATATGATAGAATTTTTTACTTCACAATTTTGAGATAATTAACATGTCTAAAGATAGAATAGAAGCCGGATTAAGCATTGCAGGAGATGCAATAAGAGAAATAACAGCATCTGGAGAAAGGGTCGAGCTTTTATTTAAAATGCAAGCTGACCATATGGCTCAGATGGAAGAACATAAACGACAGCTTGATACTCTTGCTGCAGCACTACCATTATTATGTGACACATCTAAAGAAGCAATAACAACTGCACAAACGGCAGAGCAAGCGGTTACAACAGCACCGCTACACTTACAGCAAGTTGCACAAGAAACGGCTCGTTTAGCTCGTGCAACAGCTGAGACAACAAAATCTGAAACACTAACTGCACAGCAAGAATTAGAAAGCCATGTCAAATCTATCCTGGAATTGGAAGAAAATTTAAAAATTTTAGAAGCAGAACTAAAGCAAACATTAGCGCCCATGGAAGAACAAATGCCAAGCATGTTAGCATCAGCATCTATGTTTAGGAAAGTTGCTGAACGAAATCTCGGTATAGACGTACGTGAGGAGATGAAACGTATTACTGGTAAAGATAAAAAATGGAAGCACTCTTCAGTCGACAATTTTACATATTTGGTCATGGATCAGCGCAGTGTAACTAAAATACATGGTTATCTGCATGGTCAAGGTATAGAGGTAAGTCCAATTGGAAAAGTTAAAAACTCTGACAACTATCTAATCAGTGTCCAATACTCGGAATTGACAAAATTAAGGGCCGTTCCTACCATGATGATGTCTGCAGAGCCAAATGTTACGCCGACTATATAAACGCCATTCTTAACTCAAATTGCGCACTACTAATGCCACTTTGGTATAGTTCTCACAGAGACAATTACTACAGCTGTATCTCATTGACATCGACTTTGACAATCTGCTGACATCAACTTAGAAAAATGATATGTTCCTATACAAAAAATTATTGCAACTCATTTAGGTTATGGTAAGTATTTATCACTCAAAGCATTTATTAATAAGTTAAACGTTGGATTAATGGAATTCGCGATCAATAACCGACCGAAAGTTTCGATAGTTTGTACTTAAAGCCTCTATAATGAGAGAAAAATGCCGGATTTATATAAAGTAAAATCTTTTTCTGACCGTGCATCGCAAGGTAATCTTGCTGGTGTTGTCACCAATGCTATAGGACTATCTGATGAAGAGATGCAAAGCATTGCTAAATTAGTGGACGCGTCGGAAACCGCGTTTATTTTACCATCATCTACTGCAGATCTTCGCATTCGATGGTTTACCCCCAACACAGAAGTAGGGATATGTGTGCATGCGACTGTTGCTGCACTGGGTGTTTTGCAAGCACTAGGTGATATCTCAAAAGAAATCATTCGTGTTGAAACAAAAAATACTATTTTAGTCTGTCACTTGCGAGCAAATAATATTTTTATCAATATTTCTGATTATCAACTTATGTCTAAAACTGCACTCGATCCACACATATTATCGCTTCTAACTCTTTCACTATCTCAGATTGTTAATACACCTGGTATTGTTAAAATCCTTGAGGACTACGAATTAGTAGTAGAAGTGGGCTCTTTTGATGATTTGCGTCAACTCCAACCAATGCAAGAAAAGTATAGTGCAGTTTGTAGCGCTCTTAAAGTCACTGGAATTTCAATATTTACAAGAGAAACACTGCACCCAAATAACCAAGTGCATTTTAGAGAATTTGCTCCAGACCTTGGATATTTTGAAGATCCTCTATGTGGCATGGCTTCAGGTGCTATCTATACCTATTTGGGTACTAAACAGCCTCTACATATTGAACAAGGATATTTTTGTAATACCTCTGGGATAATTTTAGTTGAACCCGGAGATGACAACACTGTCTGGGTTGGAGGTACATATTGTATTAACGAACACATCCCAGACATTGACATAACTAGTATTGGGCTAAGAGCAAAATTATAATGCTCTTGGATATCTTAGAGGTGTAAATGAAAACAATTGGCATGATCGGTGGGGTAAGCTGGGAATCAACAGCGCTGTATTATAAGTTGATTAATGAATCAGTGCGCCATAAATTAGGTGGACTGAACTCTGCAAGACTACTGATAAACAGTATGAATTATCAGGAACTTGTTGATTATAAGAATCAAAATAATTGGGATCAAATTTCCTCCATTTTATCTGAAACTGCCCATAAATTAGAAAAAGCTGGCGTTGATGCAGTTGTATTATGTTGTAATACGCTACATAAAATCGCATCAATTATTGAAGTTCGTATTTCAATACCATTTATTCATATCGCAGATGCTGCAGGAGAGTCTTTATCTAAAAATAAAATCACTACAGTTGGCCTGCTCGGAACGCGCTTTACTATGGAAGATGTTTTTTATACCGATTATCTAGCAAAAAAATACCTGATTAAGACAACTATTCCAACAGCAACTATGCGTGGTGTAATAGATGATATTATTTATAAAGAATTATGTGTTGGAAAATGTCTAAATAAATCAAAAGCGACTCTTTTAGAGGCTATAGAGCTACTTGAAAAACAAGGGGCGCAAGCCATTCTTCTTGCTTGTACAGAACTAGGTCTATTGATTAAGCCAGAAGACTATCATTTACCAATTTTTGATACAACATATGCGCATGTAAATAAAATCGCTGAGTTTGCTCTTGCACGATAAAAATTACATATGAGGATGCAATGGTTAACAATTTACAGAGTCAATTGCCCATCTACGTATTCATTGTATTAATTGGAGTAATAATGTCTAGCCTTTATGCAGTGCCGCCAAATGTAACGCTAATCGCTGATCCAGCGGTTCTTAAAATTCCTATTCACGATAGTCATGAAGAGTTAGTTGATTTAACAAAACAAACATGAGGAGTGGCTACTCGACATCTTTATCTAACAACTCATCTTTTTCTATTAATTTATTAAGTACTAACTTAATTGCGCTCATTAGTTGCTCTCCTTCTTTGAGAGATAACTTTTAAACGCATTTTTCATTTGTTTTGTATCAATATGAGTGTAAGTATTAATTGTCGTTTGAACGCTTGCATGGCCTAATCGTTTTTGCACTAAAGCCATATCCCAACCTGCACCAACTAATGCAGTTGCGTGCGTATGACGCAGCATATGAGGTCTTATATAAAATCCGCACTTCTGGCTTAAATTAATAAATGTTTTTTTAACAGCAGGGTAGCAAAGTGGGGTATAGTCTTAAGATTTATAAAGACATAATCAGCAGTCCTGTTTTGGTCTAGGGTGCTGATGTATTCGCTATATAGCGTCATTACATGTTTAGAAACATGGAGTGTATTTGATTTATAGGATTTATTTCTAACTTGGTTTAAATTCTGTGTACGATATTTGACTCGAATCTCATTATCCCAACAAATCATATCTTCATGCCGGAGTGCCAATGCTTGCCCTATACGCAGTCCAGTTTCGTATAACAACCAAATTAAAAATTTATCCCGATAGTTTGTGCAGGCATCATTGAGTTGGATAAATTGCTCTTCAGTAATTGTTTTAGGCAACTCCTTAATTTGACGAACTGAAATAATCCGTCGTTGTACGGGTTTATGCTTGAATACATGATGCAAAAGCGCTTTGTATCTATTACCTGGTAGGCTCGTTGGTTCTGTAATTGTTACATTTGTATTGCCTAATTGATTATGATAGCGATAAAAACTTGAAAGGCAGCCAAGAATTACATTAATCGTTGCAGGCTTGCGCGCTGAACGATCTTCAACTATATCAATGACGTTAATATTATGATCATTAAAGTCTCGTAGCCAGCTAACAAAAACTGCCCAGTGCGATAAATTAATTTTCTTCCAATCAAGCTGCTTGGCCTCTAGAAACTCCCAATATAACTTTAAATGATGGGCATAGCTGCGAACTGTGAACGGTGATTTATCAACATTATTTAAATAACGAATAAATTTAGTAATAGGCTCTATAGGCAAATAGTTATTATCTAAAACTAGCCAACTATAATCTAATTGATTTAGTTTAATCTTTTGAACTTTCATAAGTAGCTCCAACGATAAGATAATTAAGTGTATTAATTCTATCGTTGAATACTATGAATACTATAATTTATTAAGGTCCGATTATTGAATTAATCGGACTTAATTGTCTTTATGCGGCATGTGCCCTTTTATCCTGCTCAATGGTTAATTTAAATCCTAATCCTTTAAGAACAAGTCCAAAGGTATCTAAACGTGGATTACCTTTGGTAGATAAAATACTGTATAAATTTTGTCTATTTAGGTGTGTCTTACGCGCAAGTTCCGTCATACCTCCTTGTGCATCTGCTATATTACGTAAAGCAACAAGCAGAGCTTCAGTATCGTTATCTTCCTGATATTCTTCTATGGCAACTTGTAAATAAACATAGGCTTCATTTGGATCTTTTAATGAACCAATAAACTCATCATGATAGCTTACTGTGTTCTTGTTCAGAGTGTCTTTATTCATTATCATGCCTCAATAATTCCTGCCAATACATTTTGGCAGTTGCAATGTCCTTAACCTGACTACTTTTATCTCCACCAGATAATAAAATAACAATCGTATCGCCATCTTCTGCGAAATAAATACGATATCCTGATCCGAAATCTAATTTTAATTCATATACACCATCACCAAGAGGTTTATAATCTCCAAAGTTTCCCAGCTCCACTCTATCCAATCGGCGTCTGATTCGCAGACGTGTTACAGGATCTTTAAGGCTTTGCATCCAGTCAATAAATGGTATCTTGCCTGAAGATGTCTTATAGTTTCGTAAAATACGACGATTATTTTCTTTCATATGTAATTGTCGCTTATAAATGACAAACAGTCAAGTTTATTTAAAAATATTTAGGCACTACACGTTATAACTGTCACTTTTCAAAGTCGATATCAGCAGCATTCCAAGCCAATGTCAGCACGTTGCAAATTATCGAAGTCAATGTCAACACAGCGCAAAAAAGCAGGCACTTTGACCGACTGTTCTAAAACTAGTTTAGTCAAAATTATTCGCATTATATTCATATAACAAATATTTTCTACCAAATTACTACAAAGCGGTTTGTTTGAGATCCTCGTTGACATCCACTTTGACAATCTGCTGACATCGACTTTGAAAAGTGACATCCAGGTTGGTTAAAACAAACTAAAGAGAACTTATTAGCAACTACATAAACAATATAAACTCAATTACAAGTTATATTTTTTTAAACAAAAAGGGACATTTTTAAATTGGGGAACAAGGGGACATTTTTATTTTGGTTTGACACTAACTATAAACTTTCTTTGTATTTCCAATAATTTTGTGATAAATTGCCGCGTGCTAGGTAGCATCTTTACGATCCGACAAGCCCACATTGTTGAAAGTAAAAACCTAGAGAGCGCGATATAATTGGATTGATTTAAATTAGGGACATATGCATACTTTTACACCTCTGTTAAATTAACCATTTGTTTTTAGCACATAATTGTTATATTTAGTATAGCAATTTGTTAGTGTGAGCTTGGACGCGAAATGTAAAATTGCGCCTATATTTATAAATATTTTTTATGGAGAGGGTTATGGTGTATCGGCTAGGGTTATGGGATGGGAAGCCTAAGAAGAAGGTTGTGCAAGACAATACTGCAAGTACACAACCTGCTGCTAGTGTTGTTCCAGGCAATACTGCAAACACACAACATGCTGTGGAACTTGAACAAGTAGCAGAGATAGTACAGCCATCTTTTTTTCAACGGCACTGGGGCAAGATTGCTATTGGCCTTGGTGTTTTAACCATGCTCGGTGTTGCCGCAATATTGTTCTGTGTTCCAGGAATATTGACTACAGTTACCGTGATGTCAACATCTGCATCTGTATATTTTGGCTTGTCCGTAGTTGTGCCAGCCAGTACTACAACATTTAGCGTCGGTGTATTAGCAACTGCTATAGCAGCAACAATAGGTTTTCTAGTAGGTATAGTAACTGCTGGTGTTGGTTATTTTGGTATTAGTAGCTGTTGTTTACCAAGAGAAGAGCATGAGGATGAGATGTCAACAGTACCGCCAACAGGCTCAAGGCAGGGTAGCTTGAGTACTGTGCCATCACAAGACAGTCGCGCATCTCACGTATCTTTAGACGCCGCACCACCACCCAGTGACAGAACAACTATGGCTACAAGCCCTATTGTATCTCCATTAAGATCTCCCGTCACTCCTGAGAAAGACGAGCCTAGTAGTGCTCTAAGTTTATAGGATATAAGACTCTCATTATTCGGGCTAAGTTACAATTTTTGCAATACACTATAAAAAAATCCATCACAATGACCCTCACCTGGTAAAATTTGCCAGCCATACCCAGTATCTTGTCCCCATGGTTGTGGCTCGCTCATGCAATGAGCATCTGTATGCGTCGCAAGAAACGCTGCTATTTGTTGCGCATTCTCCACAGGTATAATAGAACACGTTGCATATAACATAAGTCCACCCGAAGCAAGTAACGGCCATAAGGCATTGAGCAGTTTCTGTTGTACCGACACAATATCTGTAATATCTGCTGCTGTGCGCAATAATTTAATATCAGGATGGCGGCGAATCACTCCTATTGCTGAACATGGAGCGTCCAACAAAATGCGATCGAATGCAACTCCATCCCACCATGCCGCTGGATCTGTTGCATCACCTTGTATGAGCGTTGCCTGCAAATGTAACCGCTGTAAATTATCAAAAATAAGTTGTAACCGCTTATTATCAATATCTAATGCAATACATTCCTTAAGCTTTGTTTCTGTCTCTAATATATGGCCAGTTTTCCCACCTGGCGCCGCACATGCATCCAATACCCGCAAGCCTGGTTGTAATGCTAATAACTCTACCGCAAGTTGTGCAGCTGCATCCTGTACTGATACAGATCCTGCAGCAAACCCTGGTAAATCCATAACATCACATGGCTGATTAAGGATAATACCGTGCGTAGCGTATGGTAAAGGCATTGCCGCAATCCCTTGTTGCTGTAAGCGCTCCAAATAAGCTGCTCTAGTCTCAAGTCGGCTATTCACACGTAAGCTCATGGGTGGCTGGGTATTATTAGCAAGGAGAATATCTTGCCATTGCGAGTTATAATCCGCTTGTATTCGCGCTAACAACCAAGCAGGATGCGCATAAACAAAAGAGCTGTTATGTTGCAGTGCTGCGATCCGCTCCGCGCGTTCACGACAATACGTACGCAATATAGCATTAACAAAACCTTTAGCCCAAGCTTTATGCAGCGCATCTAGCAACCCTACCGTTTCTTTAACTACGGCATAATCAGGGGTATGTAAATACTCTATTTGATACAGCCCCATAATTATGGCCAACCACAGATCAAGGTCTTTTGGTGGTTTTTTCACTAAACTTTTAGCAAGCAGCTCTAAACTAACATAATAACGGCATACACCAAAACACAAGGCTTTAGTAAAAGCGCTAATTGGCTCTTTAGTTGTAACTGCTCGCCCAGCGTCAACTGCTCGCGGTTTAGTTAGGTATGGGGAGTTGCTTTTAGTTTTAGTCCTAGTTTTTAAAAGATATGACAGCGGAGTTTTTGTTGTAAATAACTGCATTAATACTTCTAAAGCATATAAGCGTTCGTTAACTTTCATTGTAAGGAACATCTAATAAAACCATGCCAGTTGTCAAAGCGCGTGTGCCAGCACGCAACCACTCGGCAACTAACATAACTTTTCCTCCAGGCTGTTGGATCTTTTCGAGCAATATAACTTCTTGTGCACCAGTAACTACACGCACACCTTCGGCAGCAATTGACAAGATAGTGCCAGGTTGCGCGAGAGATCGTTCTGGTAATTGCCGCGCTTGATATATACGATAGACCATATTATCTGCTTGCATATAAGCAATGGGCCATGGATTAAACGCACGAATTTGACGTACAATAAAATCAGCAGGTTGTGCCCAATTAATCAAAGCATCGGTTTTATTTATTTTAGGTGCACATGTTGCAAGTGCAGCATTTTGCGCAACAGGTGTCAACGTGCCCGCAATACATTCCTCTATTGTAGCAAGCAATGAAGCAACTGCTAATTGCGCTAATTTATCATGTAAAGTAGCGGCAGTTTCTTGGTTATCCAGTGTGTAAGTAACTGCTCTTAATATATCTCCTGTATCCATACCAACGTCCATCTGCATTATAGTAACGCCAGTTTCTTTATCTCCATACAAAATAGCATGTTGAATAGGCGAAGCTCCGCGCCAACGTGGTAACAATGACGCATGTACATTAATACAGCCAAATCTTGGAATGTTTAATACCGTACGCGGTAAAATCAACCCATAGGCAATTACTATTAATAGATCGGGTTTATAATTTGCAAGCTCTGCAATGGCCTCTACATCTTTAAAATTGGCTGGCTGATGAACCGGTACATTAAACTCTAATGCGCGCGTTTTAACTGCAGAAAATTGTACTTTCCTACCACGCCCAGCTGGTCTATCCGGCTGCGTAAATACGGCTTGTAAATTATACGGCGAATTAATCAACGCATCTAAACAAGGTAGAGCAAATTCTGGAGTCCCCGCAAAGATAATATTTAGTGACATTGTATCAGTATTGTAAGTTTGACATAATCATGTGTAATTATACTGCGCGCGGTTACATAAAGAAACTAAAATTATATAATTGTAATTATACAATGCATTTGTTACTATTATATGATTTTTATTACTTTAGAGGGACTTAAATATGAAACATAAATTTAAATTAACTGTAGTTGCAATACTTATGGGATCAGCTCCATGCTTTGCTAGCACCAATATTGCTGAAAATGACAACCCTACTTTAAAAACCTACCTAAATCGTTTTCTTGGTATAGCGTGTGATAAAACTGCTACTGCATGTGTTGCAGTGGGCTTTGGTAAAGAACCGCTAGAGTTTCAACGTCTTGTCTATACAACGCAAGATGCTGGCGTAACGTGGAGTGCGCCTATTGCTTTATTATCGGTACCGGCTGAGACAAAAGACTCTATTCATCACGCAAAAATTAGTTGCGATGCAACTGGACAGAAATGTATTATTGTAAGCTCTGCCATGAAAAAAAATATACCAGCTCCTATTGTTTATAGTACTAAAGATGGTGGTTTAACCTGGAGCGATCCTATGCTGCTGCCTCTGCCTAAAGCAACAGTTGAACAACAAGATGCTGAAATTGGTACATCAGTATCTTGTAATGATTCCGGTGATAATTGTGTGATTGCCGGCGCATTATATAATGACGATGATAGTAATAATCATCCACAACGCGACCCATTACTTTACACAACCAAAGATGCAGGACATACATGGAACTTAAGTACTCTTCCAGCAGCTACGACGTATAGTCATGGTACAACCTTAGTTAATGTTAACTGTGATAATTCTGGTCTTGCATGTGTGATTGTAGGCAATGCACTAACAAAAGACTCTTTTTGGAGCAATACCTACTCTTCAAAACCAATAGTGTATACAACGCAAGATGGTGGCACAAAATGGTCTAAGCCTATCATTTTACCTACCGCAGTAACAGACAGCAATGGCAGTACTCTTGATGATGTGGCCTGTAACAGTACAGGCAGCCAATGTACTGCTATTGGGCACACGGAAGATCATAACGCTACCATCACTAAATATTTTTCTTTCGCCACTGCTAATAGTGGTGTAGCTTGGGGCGCACAGTCTGAGGTATTCTCATCAGATTCTATAAATGGCGAGCTTAGATCTTTAGATTGCGACGAAGCAGCCAACCATTGTACAGCTGTTGGCACGCGCAAATTTGGCAATATAAAAACCAAAATGGTTTATAAGCCATTGATTTATAGCACTACAAATGGAGCTGCCAATTGGGTAAGAAACGCTACTCTATCTTTTCCAACATTTTCTTATTTGACTGATATTGCTTGTAGCAAGACAGAGAATCGCTGTATCGCCGTAGGAATACAAGACGACTTTAGCCATGTGGATAATACCCTGCGTCGTGTGCAAAAGAAACATTCATTCGTACCTAGCTTACAAGTCAAACTAGTGCGTTGAAAGAAATTAATCAATGGGTTAAAAACGTAGGGGCGACCGGCGGTCGCCCTGTGCATTGCTAGTGCTCATCAAATTATTTAAAAAACTGTTGCCACTGTTCTAATATACTCTGCGTTTGTTTTTCCCATGTCTCACTTGCTTGCTTGTAATGCATAAGATAAGGATTGTCATGCGCTTGTTGGAGGATAATAGCAGTCATAGACTCTAACATTTGCTTGCATGACTGATGCATTGGATGCTTAGACAGTATAATTAATTGGCGTAACATAGTATCTGATAATAATGGCGTTGATTTGACTTCCATTTCCACTAAAATTTGTAATAAAGTGGCGCTCGTTAAATCAGCATTAGTTGCTGTATCTAGCACGCGAAACTCTATTTCATTGATAATATATTGTTGCAAATCATCAATCGTAATATATTGACTCAACTCTGTATCATATAAGCGACGATTTTTGTATTTTTTTATTAGTCTCATGACATATATTGCCCACCATTAATATCTATATTAGAGCCAGTTATAAATCCTGAACTAGGCTCTGCCAGAAATGCCACGCACGCTGCTACCTCTTCTGGCTGCCCTAAGCGTTGTACTGGTATGGCATTAATAATTCCAGTTAATATTTCTTCTTTTAAAGATGAGATCATATGCGTTGCAATATACCCGGGAGAGATAGTATTCGCTGTAATGCCATGGCTTGCCACTTCTAAAGCTAGGCTTTTAGTAAAACCATATAGCGCTGCTTTAGATGCTGCATAATTACATAAGCCAATTTGCCCTTTCAGCCCATTGATGGAAGCGATACTAATGATACGCCCGTAGTTACGTTCTAACATAATTGGTAATATATTACGGGTAATATTGAAAACACCAGTTACATTGGTGTCTAATACTTGCTGCCACTGTTCTGGCGTCATCTTTTTTAATGTAGAATCAGCAGATATGCCCGCGTTATTAACTAGAACATCAATATGACCATAACGCTCTGTAATGGTAGCCGCCAATTGTGCACAATCAGTAAATTGCGTTATATTGGCGTATAATATATCTATTGCACGCCCTGCCGCACGTTGTTGCTCTTGCCATTCTCTAGCTATATCATGTTGCCCATGGTGATAATAGCATGCTACAACTTGATAATTCTTGGCAAGACTTTGACAAATTGCCGTACCAATTCCACCAGTCCCTCCAGTCACTACCGCAACCATCTTCTCCATATCACACTCCTTATGATATAGGGCGTTAACATTTCGCTAGCTTGAGCCGAAATGTTAACGGCCCATAGTGATGATTTATACTATCTTTGGGCGATATCCTTTTAGCCGCAGTGCAAATTGTCGTAACACTTCCAAACCAGATTCTTCCGCTTGCTTACACCAGGCTTGCAACGACTCTACTAAATCTTTTTGCGAATGTGCAGTTTTGAGCCAAACATTTTGCAACGATTGCCGATAATCATAAACTATACGTAATTGTTCATAACGCGCAAGCAGAGCGTGTAGCCGTGAATTAGCTCCTGGAGATAATAAGCCTTTTTCGCGCTTAAGCAACCAGCCAGCATGCGACATAAGCTTCTTATCGGCATCAGTAGCTGGTACATTACGTTTAATTTGCCGCAACATAGGGCGGACAACACGTGAGTAATAATCCGCTGTCACTTGTAGGCGATTGCTAACTACTGCTTTTACAGTATGCAAATCTACATGGTTATGATTAGGCTCACGCACCAATTGTGGTGGCAATTTTTTAACTTTCGCGAGTCCTAAAAAAGATAAGCAGCGAATATACATCCAGCCTAAATCGAACTCCCACCACTTTACAGAAAATTTAGCTGAAGAAGCAAATGAATGATGATTGTTATGCAGCTCTTCTCCACCAATCCAAAAGCCTATGGGGAAAATATTGCGCCCCGCATCCTGACATTCAAAATTGCGATACCCCCAATAATGGCCCACACCATTAATAACTCCCGCAGCCCATAACGGCGTCCACATCATTTGTACTGCCCATATCGTCACTCCAGGTATACCAAATAATAATATATTAATTAAGAACATCAACAGAATACCCTTAGCGGAGTGGCGCTTATATATATTCTCTTCTATCCAATCATCTGGCGTGCCATGTGAATATTTGGCAACCATTTCTTTGTCTTTTGCGGCTTCGCGATACAGCTCCGCGCCTTCAAATAATACTTTTTTTATTCCTAGCACTACCGGGCTATGTGGATCACCATCTACATCAGTAGTCGCATGATGTTTACGATGAATAGCTACCCACTCAGATGTCACCATGCCAGTTGTCATCCATAACCAAAACCGGAAAAAATGGCTAATAACTGGATGTAATGTCAAGGCACGGTGCGTCTGGCAACGATGTAAATAAATTGTAATCGAGGCAATCGTTATCTGTGTCAGCACCAACGCTGCCACTATATAGCCCCAAAAGGACAAATGTAACAACCCAAACATAATGAAACCTCCTTTAATTACATTAATGTTAGTATAACACATTTACATTGCAGAGAAGTATTTTGTAGCGGATAATTAAGGTTTTTGTAATGGAGAGGTAATTAACTATGTCGCCAAAACTAAGAGAACTACTAGAACAATTCGTACCGTTTGTTGTACTTGGCATAGCAATAACTTTAGCTATTGGATTATTCTTTATTTTATTTCATGCTATCTTTTGGGGCATAGTGCTTGGCGGAATAATATGGCTAGCCATGGTAATTAAGCAATACTTATTCCCAAACAATAAATCCACCAAACCTGACGGGCGTATTATTGAGCATAATGATAATGATAAGTAAACTACGTACATTATGGATTGCGCTCATATCTGCTATTTACATGGTCGATATATGTGGCCGCTCCGTACTTAAAAGTCGTTTTAGCACATCTACTAGAGAGTGGGTCAATAAGACTTTACGCAACTGGGCTAAGAGAACATTAAATTTAATTGGCGTGAAGTGCGTTGTGATAAATCCATATAATGTGGCCCCACAGCCTGGAACACCGACGATCATTATGTGTAATCATAGCAGCTTATATGACATCCCTATCAGCTTGCAAGCATTTCCAGATAGCTCTGTGCGCATGTTAACTAAAAAAGAGATGTATAAATGGCCAATAATTGGCAAGGGCATGGTTGCAGCAGAGTTCCCATTCATCGACAGGCATAATAGAAGCCAAGCTATGAAGGATTTGGAAATAATGCAAAAATTACTGCAAAGTGGCATTGTACTATGGGTCGCCCCCGAAGGGACACGTTCACGAGATGGTAAATTAGCCCAATTTAAAAAAGGCTCTTTTATAACAGCGATTACAACCAAAGCAACTATCATCCCTATTGGGATCCGTGGTGCACATGATATTTTACCAGCACGCACATATAGATTTAATCTCAATCAAACAGCTGAAATACACATTGGCCAAGCCATTGATGCTGCAGAGTATACTTTAGAGAATAAAGAAGAGTTGATTAGGCGCGTGTTTGATGCCATACATGAGTTAGCTGGTCAAAAGACTAAGGACTGAACTCTTAGACAATGGAAATATCCTTAAGATCTGCGGCCTTAGTCTGCGAAAGACATTATAGATAAACGACGCGGCCGGCACTGCATTTTAATAGCGAGAATCACTGTGACCCAAATATTTAATGTTGACGAGGCACTGACTCTCTATGGTAAAATGTTTCTCCCATTATTCTGGTGAAGTATCATGTCTACAACACGCACTATGTTAGTTACCTCTGCCCTGCCATATGCCAATGGTCATTTGCATATGGGGCACTTAGTAGAACATGTACAAACCGATATTTGGGTTAGAGCCCACAAAATGCTCGGTATCAAATGTATTAGCATATGTGGGGAAGATGCGCATGGCACACCTATTATGCTAAAGGCAGAACAACTAGGCATTTCTCCAGAAGCATTAATCCAAGACATAAAAACCAGCCACGAGCAAGATTTTGCTGCACTTTATATTCATTATGACGCATATCACACTACACATTCGGAAGAAAACCGCGAGCTCGCTAGCGCTATTTATACCGCCTTACAAGCACGTGGCGATATTGTTAAAAAAACCATTCGTCAAGCATACGATCCAGTGAAATCAATGTTTCTACCAGATCGCTATATCAAAGGTACTTGTCCACAGTGCGGTGCTCCTGATCAATATGGTGATAACTGCGAAAGCTGCGGTGCTACATATACGCCAACGGATTTAATTAACCCAAAATCCGCCATTTCTGGCGCGACCCCTATAGAGAAAGACTCTGAACATTATTTTTTCGATCTACCGCGCTATACAGAACTGTTACAAAAATGGAGTAGGGCTGGACATTTACAAACTGAAGTCGCTAATAAACTAGATGAATGGTTTGCTACTGGCTTAAAACCATGGGATATATCCCGTGATGCGCCATATTTTGGTTTTCTTATCCCAGGCACAGCAGACAAATATTTCTATGTCTGGCTAGATGCGCCGATTGGCTATATGGCTAGCTTTAAAATCTATTGTGAGCGCAATAATGTAAATTTTGCTGATTATTGGGGGGCTGATTCCAAGGTAGAATTATACCATTTTGTAGGCAAAGATATTGTATATTTTCATGCGTTATTTTGGCCAGCTCTATTAGCTGGCAGCGGCTATCGCTTACCAACTGGCATTTTTGCTCATGGGTTTTTAACTGTCAATGGTCAAAAAATGTCCAAATCGCGTGGTACTTTTATTGAAGCACGTCAATATTTAGCGCATTTACCTGCAGAACATTTACGTTATTATTTTGCTGCAAAATTAAATGGCCGTGTTGATGATCTAGATTTGAATTTTGATGATTTTATTAACCGTGTAAATTCCGACTTAGTCGGCAAAATTGTCAATATTGCCAGCCGCTGCGCTGGATTTATCAATAAACACTTTGACAATCAACTAGCGCCAAATTTGCGTGACGATGAATTATATACTGCACTACTAAACACACGCGATGCTATTATAGCAGCGTATATTGAACGTGATTATGCACGTGCCATACGCCAAATTTTAGAAAATGCTGATCGCGTAAATCAATACATAGACGCTAATAAACCCTGGGTACTCGCTAAAAACCCAGATTTAATGCCACAAGTACAAGAAACATGCACTATGGGATTAAATTTATTTCGCATTCTTATGGCCTATCTCAAACCTGTCTTACCGCACATGGCAGAACAGGTAGAACTGTTTTTAAATTGTGAGCCTCTTACATGGCATAACATCAATTCTCCACTTTTGCAGCACCCTATCAAGCAATTTACCCCGCTAGCTACACGAGTAACCAAAGACCAAATTGCTGCACTACTTGCAGACACAATAGGCTAAGTATGGCAACAACTAATGATATTGACGCGCTGTTACCACAAACGCAATGTAGAGAATGTGGATATCCGAGCTGTCATGCATACGCACAAGCGCTAAGATCTAATACAACCACAATCAACCTCTGCGCACCTGGCGGAGTCGCTACATTACACGCATTAGGCACATTACTCAATATAGATCCAACCCCATACATGGACAATTTAAATACTCGCGAACCAGGGGTAGCTAAGATCCGCGAAGCAGAATGTATAGGGTGCACTAAGTGCATTCAAGCCTGCCCGGTGGATGCTATTATCGGACGCTCAAAACACATGCATACCATCATAGATTATGAATGCACAGGCTGTGGTTTATGTTTAGAGCCATGCCCGGTAGATTGTATCGACATCATTCCTCTCCAAAATGCTCGTTACTCCCATAAAACAGCGCGCACACGCTTTGACGCTAAAGAATCTCGGCTCTTACAAAACACACTTAAAACTAACACGCAAGATACTTCTCACAACCAAAACGAAACACAAGCGCATGATAAACAACAAATGCGTGATGATATTTTAGCTGCTATTACTCGCTCTAAAACTCGTAAGCATAATTTAAGGCAATAACCATGGATGATGCAACCAGGCAAGCAATTTTCGCATGTTTAGAAGCCAATAACCCGCACCCCACCACTGAACTAATCTATCACTCTACATTTGAATTATTAGTCGCAGTAATACTATCTGCGCAAGCAACCGACATTAAAGTTAATCAAGCGACTAAAATATTATTCTCTATAGCAAACACCCCACAAGCAATGCTCGCCTTAGGTGAAACAAAGTTAAAAGCATATATAAAAACCATTGGATTATTTAACAATAAAGCCAAAAATATTATTCAAACTTGTCAATTACTAATCATTAACCACAACGGACAAGTACCACACACGCGTGAAGCATTAGAGGCACTGCCTGGAGTAGGACGCAAAACTGCCAATGTTATATTAAACACTGCTTTTGATGAGCCAACAATCGCGGTGGACACGCATATCTTTCGCATCGCCAAGCGCATAGGCCTTGCTAAAGGTACGACACCACTAAGCATTGAAACAACTCTAATGCAAACAATACCTAAACGCTTTTTAAAGCACGCACATCACTGGTTAATTTTACATGGCCGTTACACATGTACTGCACGTAAACCACATTGCGCTACATGTATAATACGTAAGTGGTGCGAATATCCAGATAAAACTGAATAGTGGCCGCTCAGTGATTCTCGCTATTAAAATTCAGTGCCTGAGCGGAGTCAATGGATTCGAGCAGAGCGCAAAACAGCAAAAAGCGCTCAGCGCGATTCAACACAGCAAGCATTAATAAAAAGACATAAATTTTTTATGTGCGCCATTAGACGAGCATGGGTGCCACCATATGCGAAAATAATATAAGCTTTACAATCGTTCTGGCAATATTGCCCACACTTATTTTGCAGAATTTGTACAAAGATCTAATGCTCCAGCAGGTAATCTGCCCATAAAAAGATAGATTGTTTCGCTGGCAGATGGATGGTCAATAAGCGTTCTAACATGGCAAACCATTTGTGGTGTATTATTTCAAATAGTATCACTAAAAATGATAATGTTCAACTACAATAACACTACAATAAGACTAATAGTCTGGCTGCTACTGACGTATCAACCAGACTAAGCTACCTATAATTTTGCTAATAGATTTCCCTGCACTGTTTCTTGTGCAGCAATAGTGGATACAGTAGGTGCAGACTTTCCAAACATCGTCATTTCGCTTGGTAATTCCTGCCGTTTGGGTGCAAAAGACGGTCCTTGCGCAAATCTTTGACCAGTGGGATCAGAGTACGTTGCTGCAAAATTATCATGCACTCTTGCTTCAGTTGGATTCCAAAATGCAGGATTTTCAGCATGCACCACCTTGAGAATAGTATCCACTGTTTCTGCAACAGGTCTACCATCCTGCATTAAAGCACGCCACTGACTCACATCAGCATGCATTTGTGGGTATGGATTTGCTCGGCCATTAAATCGTTCACCAACTTGTGCTGAGCTCTCAAAATTTGTTATAACAGGACCTGGATGAATATTGGCCACAGTAATACCATCATACCCCGCATCTCTCAAATCATTTCTTAGTTGAGCGGTATAATGCTCAATCATGGCTTTGCTACCAGAATAAAAACACTGCCTCATATCAGGCAGTGGTCCAACAATACTACTAATCGTTATAATTAATCCGAAATTGTGCATTCTCATGCCTGGCAATACCGCATTAGTTACCTTTACGACACCAAATACATTAGTATCAATGATACGTTGTATTTGTACTTGACTAAATGACTCTGCAACCCCAACAATTCCGATACCTGCATTATTAATTAAAATATCGATCCTACCTATTAAGTCGATCAGTGTATTTATATTGTCCTCACTATCAGTGACATCTAATTCTCTAACAGATACGTTTTGATAGCGTTTTGCAAGTGCTAATAAATTTGGGCGACTTTCTGCTGAACGCGAAGTTGCAATAACAATATAACCATCTTTTGCAAATTGTTCTGCGACAGCAAAACCAATACCATTAGATGCGCCTGTAATTAAAACAACTGTTTCATTATTAGGTTTTGTTTTCATATCTCTCCTCGACTTCTTCTCTTAATTGACTAATTAAATCAGTGACCGCGAGCACATCTCTTACCTTGGTTACACCCTGACCACACCAGAGGGACATGTATTGTGGCTTCCCTTGCCTTGCTGCTTCACGCCTCATGGTGGCGCTCAGCAAGTGCGGTATTGGGTACTCAGGTGTTTCTTGTGCACTTATTTCACGCATAACCTGATTTTCTATCCCGCGAGCAAGCTTGCCAGAAAAGGCTGTGGTCAGACAAGTGGGATCATAATCAAGCCCACGACATTTTATTAATGCTTTCTTATAGGCGTCTGTTGCTCCAGATTCGAGTGTGGTTAAAAACGCCGTGCCCATTTGTACTGCTGCAGCGCCGACAGCCATGGCAGCTACTATGTCGCGACCATGCATTATGCCACCAGCCGCAATAACTGGGTGCGAAGAAATATGCTTTACAATTTGACCCACCAATGCATAAGTGCCTGCGGCATGTCTTGGCTCTGTAAAAAACCCACCCCTATGCCCTCCAGCCTCAATACCCTGAGCCACAATGGCATCTATATTGCTGTCCGCGAGCATTTTGGCTTCTTCCAAGGAAGTAGCAGTGCCTATAAGGTAGGTACCCTTTTTTTTAAATTCAGCAATAATTTCAGCAGGTAAATTACCAAAGGTAAAACTGACTATTGGTACTTTATGGGTCAGAAGCGCATTGACAATCTCATAAAAGTCATCAGGTTTTGCAAGTAAAGCTAATGTATCATCGTGCGTCGGCATACCTAATATTTTTTTATAACGATTAATAGCCATCTGATAAGCTTTAATTTTAACCGCATCTTGAGTCACTGTAGTGGGCGGTATAAAAAGATTTGCCGCAAATGGTCTCAAAGTCATACTCTTTATGGCACGTAAATCTGTTTCCACCTGGTCTTTTGTTAGGTATCCTGTGGCATATGATCCCAATCCATAAGCGTTAGAAACCGCTGCAACCAACCGTGGCACAGCAATGCCCCCTGCCATCGGTGCTTGAATAATAACTGGAGTCTTCAAACAGAAACTGCTGGGAAGCATTTTAGGCATCACTGTTCTCCCTTAAGACAAAGGCAATTTCTTCATATTTTACTTCATAGATATTATTTTGCTACGACATTCAATAAATTTAAACTTGACTGTTTATACATTATGTGTGATAATTTGTGTAGATAGATGTGTAACCTAAAAGGAGCAAAGCATGGCCACCAATTTAGCAATTGATGATAAGCTAATAGAAAGTGCACTCAAATTAGGCCATCACAAGTCTAAGAAAGAAGCGGTAACAACGGCATTGAATGAATATATACAACATAAACAGCAACAAGAAATGCTTTCTTTATTTGGACATATTGATTATCAAGATGATTATAATTATAAAAAAGAAAGAAGGCGCTAGTCCATGTATGTCCTCGTGGATACCTGTATTTGGTCATTGGCTTTACGAAGAAATCAAACTATACCAAACGAACATAGAGAGCGCCTAAGTCAATTAATTGAAGAAAATCGCATTAAAATCATCGGTTCTATTCGTCAAGAAATCTTATCTG
>Ga0206902_10043_pt1 | contig 35552 bp, 34 predicted proteins | sample Alteio_BWOrgHeat_44_FD_153242 | JGI IMG/M metagenome (GOLD analysis project Ga0206902, IMG submission 153242) | Enriched cells from forest soil in Barre Woods Harvard Forest LTER site, Petersham, Massachusetts, United States -... | ecosystem: Environmental > Terrestrial > Soil > Temperate forest >... | reverse complement strand
CGTTTATGGTGGCGCAAGCATTCGCGGACAAGTGGACGATCTCAGGCGTGGAGCACAAATTGTAGTTGCTACTCCGGGCCGTATGGTTGATATCATACAAAGAGGCAGCATCGACTTGCAAAATATCCGTTATGTAGTACTTGACGAAGCCGATGAAATGCTGAACATGGGGTTTAAAGAAGATTTAGATTTTATTCTCTCTTCCGCATCAGATAAGAAAAATACCTGGCTATTTTCTGCCACTATGCCCAATGAGGTGTTAGCTATCTCACGCAATTACATGAAGGACCCTATTGAGATTACGGCGGGGACCAAAAATCTTGCCAACGAAAATATCGAGCATACCTATTATGTAATTCATGAACGCGACCGCTACAATGCACTTAAACGCATAGCCGATTTCTATCCTGATATTTTTGCGGTTGTTTTCTGTCGCACCAAAATTGAAACCCAAAAAGTAGCAGATAAACTTATTAAGGACGGTTATAATGCCGATGCCTTGCATGGCGATTTATCACAATCGCAACGCGACCATGTGATGAAACGTTTCAGGGCGCGTACATTGCAATTGCTTGTGGCCACCGACGTAGCTGCACGTGGTATTGACGTGAGTGATATCACCCACGTTATCCATTATAACCTGCCCGACGAAATAGAAAACTACACACACCGTAGCGGCCGTACTGCACGTGCAGGAAAAACTGGTATATCCATTGCCATTATCAATAGCAGGGATGTTTATAAGATAAAGACCCTCGAAAAGCTTACCCATAAAACATTTACGAAAGCTGAAGTGCCAACAGCATTCCAGATTTGCGAAAAACAATTGTTCCATTTAGTACAAGGTTTGCATAACGCTAAGGTAAATGAAGAAGAGATAAAAGAATATCTTCCAAATATTATGCAACAATTGGATGATCTAACCAAGGAAGAAATTATTAAGCGTTTTGTTTCGATAGAATTTAACCGTTTCCTCGAGTATTATCGTAACGCCCCTGACCTTAATTCAGGTGGAAGTAATATAGATGAATATAGTGGACGTGAAACACCGGAAGGAGTTGTAAAATTATTCCTGAGCGTGGGCAAAATGGACGGGTTTGGAAATGAAAGCTTGAAAAAATATCTTTCTGAAACAACCCAAGTTCCTATTGCCGACCTTACCTGGACCGATGTAAAAAATAGCTTCTCATTTATTGAAGTGAAAAACGAAATGAAGGACCAATTAATGAATGGATTGGAAGGGGAAACATACCGTGGAAGACCCGTAAAAATTGAATCTCGTGGCAATCGTGAGGGCGGCATTCCAAGAGAACGCAACAGAGGCAGCCGCTCAGGTGGCGGCAGCGACAGACGTTTTGAAAAAGGATGGGGCGGCGATGACAGAGGAGGACGCAGTGGAGAGAGAAGAAGTAGTGGAGGCTCCGATTATAAGCCAAGAGAAAGGCGTAGTAGCGGAGGCTCAGATTACAAACCACGTGAAGGCGGATTTGAAAGACGTAATAGTGGAGGTTCGGATTATAAGCCACGCGAAGGTGGATTTGAAAGACGCAGTAGTGGTGGCTCTGATTATAAACCGCGTGAAAGAAGTAGCGGTGGCTTTGAAAGAAAAAGCGGCAGCGATTATAAACCAAGAGAAAGGAGTAGTAGTGGTGGCTCCGATTACAAACCGCGTGAAAGAAAGAGCGGCAGTGCATTTGAAAGAAAAGTTGGTAGCGGAGGCGACCATAGAAGCGATGCGTTTAAGAAACGTAGTTCTACCGATAAACCAAATACCCCACCAAGCAGGCCTTCAGAGGGACTAAACCGAAAGGAAAGAAGAAAGGCCAAGTTCGGTAGTGGTGATGGCGAAACTAAAAAGGACGATAACTAAATAAGAGATTTTTGATTTTGCCTTATGGAAAGGGCTATTATATTCAATCCAATTGGCTATGTTAAAAGTAAACGTAGCGGAATGCAGGATGATTATTGGGGAAATGTAGTTTCTGAAATAACAATTAGTGAGGATTTTCCGGAAGAATGTTTAGATGGCATTGACACATTCTCGCATTTAGAAATTATTTTTTATTTCGATAAAGCAGAACCAAGTAAAGTGGTTACAGGAGCTTCTCATCCTCGTGGAAATACTGAGTGGCCCAATGTTGGCATTTTTGCCCAACGAAAAAAAGACAGGCCAAATCATATTGGTACAACTATAGTAAAATTAATTTCCCGCAAGGAGAGAACACTGATGGTTCAAGGATTGGATGCAGATAATGATACACCGGTATTGGATATTAAACCTGTTGCACAAGAATTTCTTCCCAATGAAACAGTTGCTCAACCTGCCTGGATGAGCGAGTTGATGAAGGACTATTGGAAATAGGCATTTCGTTTATTTTCGTATCATTGCCTTAATGGAATCTATTAAGCCCATCTTAGGAATTATTGCTGTTTGCCTGGGACTGGCAGCGTATACTATTTATATCCATGGCACTGTTAAAGATAAAATCAAGCCACATGCTTTTTCCTGGTTATTGTGGACACTGACCACGGCTGTTGTATTTACTGCCCAATATACGAAAGGTGGTGGTGCCGGCTCCTGGTCTACGGGATTTACCTGTACTGTTTGTTTAGCTATTGGTATTATTTCCCTGTTCAAATATGACAAGCGATATACTCTTTCAGATATTCTTTTCATCTCTATTGCCCTATTGGCTCTATTACCCTGGTTTTTTACTAAAAATCCTACTGCCTCGGTAATATTAATTGCAGGTATCGACGTGCTTGGTTATGCGCCTACACTTCGTAAAAGCTATTATTACCCCGATGAAGAAAAGGCCATTTCATTCGCGCTGAATGCAGTGAAGCACCTTTTCTCATTCATGGCATTACAGAACTATAGTGTAGTTACCTGGATTTATCCGGCATCACAAATTTTCATGAATTCATTGGTAGTAGTATTGATATGGATTCGCCGAAAGCAGTTGAATTAAATACTTTCCTATCTTACAAGTTATATTTTTGTAAAATTTTATGAAACTCTTCTTGCGAATCATAAAATAGTAATACATTTGCACCGTAATTTTTCAATTACAACAGACATGAACGCGATTAAAATACATCATCATAAAGCCCATCACGGCAGGTGTATGCCCATGTCTAGCTATTGCTGTAAGTGTTGCTAACACTATAGTAATAGCCCATCTCCGAAGTCTTTCTTTTATTTTTCTGCAAATTCTTACTCACACCTTTTTATATATCCATTATGGAACTTGAATTAACATCCGATACTCAAAAACGCGAATTGAAAAATGTCAGTGCGGTACACTCTTTTACTGTTTTCCCGGATGATTTAAATTACAAAGGCTCACTATTCGGGGGCAAAATATTATCGGAAATTGATATAGCGGGATTGAAACCTGTACGGAGAATGTTGTACAATACCGATTGCGACAACCTCGTTACTGCCCGTTTTGACAGAGTGGACTTTCTAAAACCTGCCAAACTGGGCGATATTGTTGAAATGACGGCAACTATATGCAAATTGGGAAGAACATCTATTAATGTATCGGTACATGTAACCAAGGAAGATGAATTTGGAAATATTGAAAAGATATGCGATGCGCAATTGGTTTTTGTATCGTTGAAAAATGGTAAGCCTCACCCGCACAATTACTATTTGCAGCAAGAGTATATTCCTTCCAGTGACCTTTTGCACCCGTGTATTAGTTGAGAGCTTGGATAGTGGGTATATGCTTAATCGGAAAGTTAAGTGAGTTGGCAATAAAGCATAATTTATTGGCATCGTGATGCAGTTCGTATGCTTTTGAAAGCATACTTTTTTCGGTAACAACAATTACCGGGTTCAGCATTATTTCCTCAAATCTTCCGCTTCCATCAGCACTTTCAAGCATTTTGCCGGTAGGGCTATCTGAATATTCTACCACTACAATTTTATTCACGGCGCACAGGTGAAGGTATGACAACATATGGCAAGAGGCTGCGGAGGCCAACAACATCTCTTCGGGATTATACCGTTCCGGGTTGCCGCGGAAAGAAGGGTCGGAAGAAGTTAGAATTTCAGGTTTACCTTCTGCGGAAATAGTATGATCGCGGGTATAGCCTCTATAGGTGAGTGTGCCGGTACCCAGGTTGCCTGTCCAGTTGAGATTAAGCCGGTAACTATGTTCTTTGCTCATGGTTTCTATCAAAACTCAAATATACGTGTAAGGAATGAAAGATGCTTATCGAATAAAGGAATAGAAAAGAATATTCTAACTTTGCAGAATAACATAATGCAGTATGATTCATAGGGAAGGTTATAAGTTAATTGCGGGATTCTTTTTCCTGCTGGCACTATTAAATACCATTGTACTTTATTTTGGGCCACCTGCCTGGGTAATATACCCACTATTAATTCTTTCCTTAGGGTTCTGGATTCTCATTATCCAATTTTTCCGTAATCCTAAAAGAACTACTCCGAAAAACCCCAATCACATTATCGCTCCTGCTGATGGGAAAGTAGTGGTTATTGAAGAAGTGGAAGAGCCCGAGTATTTTAAAGACAAACGCAAACAGGTTTCTATTTTTATGTCGCCTTTAAATGTGCACATCAATCGCTTTCCGGTTGGTGGAACAGTGCAATATGTTAAATATCATCCTGGATTATATCTTGTAGCATGGCATCCCAAATCTTCTACCGAAAATGAACGTACAACAGTAGTAGTGAAGACTGATAATAACCAAGACGTGCTATTCCGTCAGATTGCAGGAGCTATTGCAAGGCGTATTGTATACTATTGCAAAAATGGAGACCGTGCAGAACAGGGTGGAGAAATGGGATTTATTAAGTTTGGTTCAAGGGTGGATGTTTTTTTACCTTTAACGGCGAAAGTGAACTCAAAGCTGAATGATGTCGTAAAAGGCGGAGAGACAGTGATTGCAGAATTTTAAAATGAAATATGTTGTTCTGATTGCAGTATTGTTGTGGGGATTGAAACCCGCATATTCACAAGAACACGCCACTTGCGAGGATGCAATACCTGTAACCACTTCTTCATACGGACCTGTAACACCCGAAGGTTGGGCAGATTCTTCCCTATGCAAGCCCGATAACCCTAATATGTATTTCGGCAAAAGCCACATGGTAGTTTGGCTCTCATTTATTGTTCCTTATGACACCGTGCTTACATTTCAAATAATTCCACAACATCCCACCGACGATTTTGACTTTATACTCTTTAAAGCCGACAGAGGCGATTTTTGCCAGAAGGAAAAACAACAAAAAGTAAAACCCATTCGTACCAATTTTGCCAAACCCCCTGCTCATAGCTTGGGAATAACAGGCTTGTCAGAAAACGCTTCAAACCTATTCGTTCCCCCCGGGAATAATTTTCCATATAGTGCTGCACTACCCGTGAAAAAAGGAGAATGGTATTACCTCGCGGTAGATAATTATATAAGCGACAAAGGAGGCTTCACATTGAAATTACCCTTACGATTTTCAGCTAATATAATTCCCATATCTACCATAGATGCTGCCCCTGTTAAAGCCCCTCCGGCCGTGATACCTGCAAGCCCGAATTTTTATATTCATGTGCTAGATAGCGCCAATCACCCCATAAAAGCAAATCTTATAATAGATGGCGCTCAGAAAAACAAATCAATAAAAGTTGATACAGCTGATTATTCCATGCATCTTGAAAAATTCCAATCGCTTACTATCCGTGGCAATGCAAAAGGGTATATGCCTTACCAATCGGCTTATTCCGGTAGTGGAGATACTTCTGCCGTAACATTCTGGATACATTTAATACCTATAAAAGCTTCTCAAAAAATTACCTTAAAAGACATACAGTTTAAAGAGGATAGTCCTATTATTCTTCCTGCATCAGAGCCGGCGCTCGACTACATACTCCAGTTCTTATTGAAGAACCCGAATGTGAATATCATCATAAAAGGATATGCCAACGACCCGAATCACACTCAATCGGAAAAATATGACCAAAACCTATCGGAACAAAGGACCAATGCAGTAAAGAACTATCTCTCATCGCATGGGATTGATAAGAATCGGATGAAGTGCATAGGCTATGGAAGCTCCCAAATGATTTACCCCCACCCTACTACCAAAGAACAGCAAGCGGCTAACCGCAGGGTGGAGATTGAAATACAATAAAGAAACTACAATACATCGTATGTAATTTTTTTAGTTGCCACGACCTAAAGATCGTGGCAATTCTGAAAACAAATTACAAGTAGCCAAAAATTGCGATTCTTTACGCTAAAATCCCTCTCGAAATTACAATCTTCTGCACTTCCGTGGTTCCTTCGTAAATTTGGGTAATCTTGGCATCGCGCATCAGACGCTCTACGTGGTATTCTTTAACAAACCCATAGCCTCCGTGTATTTGCACCGCTTCTACAGTAGTATCCATAGCCACTTTGGATGCAAATACTTTTGCCATAGCACCGGCTTGGGTATAATCCATATTATGGTCTTTTAACCAGGCAGCCTTCAAGCATAACAAACGGGCAGCATCAATCTGGGTTACCATATCAGCCAACTTAAACTGAATAGCCTGGTGCTCACTGATAGGTTTGCCAAACGCTTTTCTTTCTTTAGAATATGCCAAGGCTAATTCATACGCACCCGATGCAATACCTAATGCTTGAGAAGCAATACCAATGCGGCCTCCGCTCAATGTTTTCATAGCGAATTTAAAGCCAAAGCCATCTTCACCAATACGGTTTTCTTTGGGCACTTCCACATCCTGGAACATAAGTGAATGGGTATCAGAACCGCGTATGCCAAGCTTATTTTCTTTCTTACCAATGGTGAAGCCCTTTTGGCCTTTTTCTACTATAAATGCGTTAATGCCTTTATGTCCTTTATCGGCATGGCTTTGAGCCATTACCAAATAAACCGAGGCAGTACCTCCATTGGTAATCCAGTTTTTGGTACCGTTAAGAATATATTTATCGCCTTTAAGAATTCCCGTAGTATGTTGAGAAGTAGCATCTGAACCGGCTTCCGGCTCCGACAGGCAAAACGCTCCAATGATTTCGCCCTTTGCAAGCGGAACCAAATATTTTTGTTTTTGTTCCTCGGTTCCGTATTCTTCCAATCCCCAGCAAACGAGCGAATTATTTACCGACATAACTACCGAAGCAGACGCATCTACCTTTGAAATTTCTTCCATTGCCAAAACGTATGATATAGCATCCATACCACCACCGCCATACTTCTGGCTTACCATCATACCGAGGAACCCTAGTTCTCCTAATTGCTTGATTTCTTCCGTAGGGAATTTTTGATGTTCGTCGCGTTCTATTACACCGAGTTTCAGCACATCGTTAGCAAAATCGCGTGCTGCTTTTTGGATCATCAGGTGTTCTTCGGATAGTTGAAAGTTCATGAAATAAGGGTATTTTTCGTTGGCGCAAAGATAAATAAATCTCTAAGCTTGTATTCTCTCCTCAACTATCTGCTCTAAATGATGTTTTAAATGCCCTACGTAGTCCTCAATAATAAACTCAAGGGTCATTTCATCATTACTCCCAATTATCGCTGTATTTGAGAGTTTAGCAGGATTCAGATGGCGAAGAACATGCAGCAGATGCAAATTATATGCTTCCCAAAACCTTACTAATTCATTCCAAGCTATGGTATTATAATGCTGTAAGGCAACCCATTGCTCCTGTTCATAACCGGGCAAACGGAGATTATTTTCCATCTGCATCCGCACAAAACGCTGGTGATTATTGGCTGCAGAATCTAACAGGTGCCCTAATATTTCTTTTTTACTCCATTTATCAGGTGCAGGCTTCTTACCTGCCTCGTCTTCCGAATATTTAAGAAGTATCTCCGCTGATTCGTCCAGAATTCTTTCAAATTCTATAATAGTGCTTTTTATTCCGCTCATTAGTGATTTATAATGTTAAACATTTCTTCTCTTTTTGCCCGTAATCCTTTTGACTGGCTATTTTCATGTTATAATTTCTAACAAAGCAAATGTAGGCATTATTATGCTGGATTTTATAACTTTAAGCTTTTGATAGGTAATGAAAAAAGCTGAATTTAAAGAAATATGGACTATCGGTCATTCTACTCGCACAATAGAGGAATTTATTGCCCTTCTGCAAGCCTTTCAAATCAAACTTCTTATTGATATCCGCAGTTATCCGGGTTCACGGCGATATCCTCAGTTCAATAAAGAAGATTTAGGTCAATCACTTCATGCGGTTGGTATAGAATATATTCATTTATCTGCATTGGGCGGAAGAAGAAAAGCCTTGCCTAACTCGACAAACACAGAGTGGGAGAATAAATCCTTTCGTGGCTATGCAGATTACATGCAGACCGATGAATTTAAAAAGGGCATTAAAGAATTAGACCAATTTGCTTTAAAACAATCAACCGTATATATGTGTTCCGAGGCTGTATGGTGGCGGTGTCATCGCTCTATGGTATCAGACTACTTGAAACGTGAAGGGTGGACGGTAATGCATATTTTATCTCTTACTAAAAGTGAAGAACACCCCTACACAACAGTGGCAAGGAACAGGCAGGGAAAATTGTTTACTGATTAGAGAAACATGATGGAGGACGAAATGCCCAGGATGCAACTGCTATCAGTAAGAATATAATTGGGCCTGCAATAGCCTTACAATCTCAAACACTAATGGTACCTGTCTTTACTTTTCCGGCTCGCTTGTAACTGGCTGCAATCACTCCACTTGGTGTAACAGTACTCTCTATTAATGTAAATGCTGCCGGAATCGTGCCCTTATCAAACAATTTTTTTCCCCTACCTAGAGTCAATGGGTAAATTTTGAGCCATAGTTCGTCCACTAAATCATTCTTAAGCAGCAACTGAACCAGTTCGCCACTACCCCAAACTTTAATGGCAGAGCCTTTTGAATTTTTTAGTTTTTTGATATCTGCTACGTTTTTGAGAAAAACCGAGTTTTTCCAATCCGACTTTTTCATAGTCCTGGACATGACATATTTTGTAACATCATTGATACCGGGCCAATAATCTGCATGTTCAGGCCAGTAGCCGGCAAAAATCTCAAATGTCTTTCTGCCCAAAAGAATATCTGTGGGTTTCATCTGTTTTTGCATGATCTTACCACTAACTTCATCACTAAATGGTGCACTCCAGCCGCCATATTTGAAACCGCTTGATGTATCTTCTTCAGGTCCACCGGGGGCTTGCATCACCCCATCTAATGTAATAAACGACAATACGATTATTTTTCTCATACGTATGTTGTCAGTGATTATAGTGCTGACTCCGCACCTTTATTCAAAGTTACTAGTAATTCATCTAACTGTTGTAAGGTCATAGTAAATCCACCCTCGAAGCCCATTTCAATCATCTTCTCCATACGGGCAAGAGATTCATTTTTAACAATAATAGTCACTTTTGTAGTTCCGTTTTGCCCACTAAAACTCAAATCCCAATCAGAACCTGGCAAGTCAGGGTTTTCATCTTTATCAGCAAAAGTATTCGTCATTTTGAAATTGGTTTTTGGGCTAATGGAAGTATATTTTTGGATCGACCAATGCTCTTGTCCTTCCGGGCTTACCATGGCATAAAATCTTCGTCCGCCAACTTTGAAATCCATAACTTTTGTTTTTGATGCCCAAGGGTGTGGCGCCCACCATTGGTCAAGGATTTCTTTTTTAGTAAAAGCATCCCATACCAGTGAAAGTTCGGCATCAAATTCCCTGTTGATGAATACCGTTTTTGTTGTTTTGTCAATGGTAAATAGCAAATTGTTTTTCATTTTTTGTTTTTTTTGATGGTTAATAATACCTTATCTAATTGACTGAACTGAGTTTCCAACGTGTTTTTGAATTGCGCAATCCATTTGTCAAACTCTTCCATTTTGTTTTCATTGATGTGATAATAAATTTCTCTTCCTTTTTGCTCCTGCTTCACCAACTTACATTCCGTAAGAATTTGAATATGCTTTGAAACCGCTTGCCTGCTTGTATGAAATTCTTCTGCAATTGCATTCGGTGTCATTGCCTGTGCTGCAATCAATAACAAGATTGCCCTACGTGTAGGGTCTGCGATTGCCTGAAATATATCTCTCCTTGTTTTCATAATTAGATTATGCAACTATGTGATTGCAAATATATGCAACTATTTGATTGCACAACTTTATTTTCAATTAATTTCAGGAAACGGCTTACCCCTATTTAAAAACGTAAAGGACAGAGTTGATCTTACACTCTTGAAAACAAAAACATTTGCTTGTGGGGCAAGATCTCTATACTACTAGCCGATAAAATAATGAAGACTTATATCCAAGAAGCTGCACTTTGGCATACCTATTTATTTCAATTCATAACTAAATTCAACTCCCATATTTAAATAATACAATTCATTTACATTTACAAAGTACCATGTGGGGTAAGAAGTTATTGACCTTGGACCTGGTACATCTGAGTTAAAAAAGAAAAGTAAAGGGCATTCCAGTTGAATCCCAAAAGACATTGACCTTGTGAGCTGATAGACGCCTGTTAAACGATAAAAAATAAAAGACTCATTTTCTTCACCGAATTCACTATTCGAATTATGCCATCCTTTTTCAATAAAACGGGTATCTACTACCTGGTTGTTATATGTGATACCATGAGAATCTTCGGTGAATGAATAATGAAGCAGCCAATTGTCAGTAAAGCCTATCATATTTAAAACATGGATTCTTTCAGTTATGCGTAGGGTGTGCATTAAAGATAAAGCCACAATCGCATAATCATTCTGCCATTCAATTGTATTTTCCCCTTTAAAATAAAAGCTGGTAAGGCCAACACTATCGTACCCAAATTCACCACATTTTATATGATAATGCTGGTATCCAATATTTGCAGCCAGTGCCAAAAAAGAGTTTTTTCCATTGAGTAATTCTTTCGTATAAGTTCCATAAATAAAGAAATTGTCTGACGTAGATTTTGGGGTTACGTAATAGGCCCCGCTTACCGGGCCTGAGAATATTTCTGAATAAGAGTGAATTGGAGTTAATAAGTCTGTTCCTCCTGTTATTTCTATTGATCTCTTGGTAACTACACTGTCCTTATTTTGTGCAAATAGTGCCGAAACAAATAAAAGGGAGTTAAGGAAAGCTATGATCTTCTTCATTCTATATTACCGTATAACGCAGAATTGAAGGGAAATTGTATGCTAAAAAAAAACATCGCAGCAGAGTTGCTAACTCAGCGGTCAAACACTGCCTTCGCGAAAACTACGGCGAAGCGGAGAGGGGGGGATTCGAACCCCCGGTACACTTTTGGGCGTACGACAGTTTAGCAAACTGCTCCTTTAGGCCACTCAGGCACCTCTCCAATGAGTTATAAAGTTGAAAGTTTAAAGGTAAAAGTCCTTTATAGCTTTATAAATTTTTAACTTTCCCCTTTTGTTGGGGGTGCAAAAGTAAAAAAATGTTTTTCACAACAGCCATTTTGAGCTATTAAGTATCGCTTTCCCCTTGAAAAAGGCTCTTTGAGCCTTTTATACCGATAAGCTATTGCTGTTTATTTAGGTGAAGAGTGCTTTAATACCCTCGCTTCGGCATAGAATATAATTTCTTCGGCAATGTTTTTAAGATGGTCACCTATTCTTTCCACCATCTTCATAATACTAATAATAGGAATTGCCTGGCCAATGCTACCCGGCTTATTTTTAGAATATTCTTCTGCTATAACTACCGATTCATCTGTTATGGTATCAATGGCTTCGTCTTTAATAAGAATATCCCGCGCTAAAAGAGTGTCTTCCTTTTCAAATGCCTGAAATAAGCTCTTATACATATCCAATGACATGGCAAAAGCTTGTTTCGCATTTATTTTATCAAGAAGTTCACGGTCAAACCCCGGCTTAGAATGGGCCACCATACGTGCAATGTTGTCGGCAATATCGCCAATACGTTCCAGGTTTATATTTATCTTCAATGCTGACAAAATAAAACGCAAGTCAACGGCCACAGGGGTAAATAAAGCAAGCAAAGTTTCGCAACGGCTATCTATCTGCAATTCCTTGGCATTTACAAGCTTTTCGGTATTACCGATCTCCTGCACTACCGAAAGATTATTATCAATCAAAGCGGTTTGGGCACGTTCAACTTGTAGTTGTACAAGTTTATACATTTCGATCATCTCTTTTCGGAGAGCGTCCATTTCATTTTGAAGATGTTCCATTTTAGTTCATAAAGTTTGTAAAGTTCATAAAGTTTGTAAAGTTCATACAGTTTGCAAAGTTCGTAAAATTTGTAAAGTCCGATATATTTTTTACTTTATAAACTTTACAACTTTTAACTTATTTGGTCTATCCAAACCTTCCTGTAATATAGTTCTGCGTTTTTTCATTTTTCGGGTTAGTAAACACCTTTTTAGTATCGTCGTATTCCAACAAATCACCTAAGTAGAAAAAGGCTGTCCGGTCGCTTATACGGGCTGCCTGCTGCATATTGTGCGTTACTATAATGAGCGTATAATTGCTCTTGAGTTCATATAAAAGGTCTTCTATTTTAGCGGTAGACAGGGGATCTAATGCAGATGTAGGTTCATCTAATAAAATAACTTCGGGCTTCATAGCAACTGCACGGGCTACACACAAGCGTTGTTGCTGTCCGCCTGAAAGGGCTGTACTCTTTTTATTCAAATTATCTTTCACTTCATCCCACAAAGCCACTTTTTTCAAAGCATCTTCCACTACTTCATTCTTTTCCTGCTTGTTTATTTTAATCCCATTAAGGGTAAATCCTGAAATCACATTTTCGAAAATACTCATGGTTGGGAATGGGTTGGGGCGTTGAAACACCATGCCCACCCTACGTCTTAAGGTCATTGCCTCCATTCCATTAACTTCCTCGGAATGAAGAAAAATTTTACCTTCTACTTTAGCTTCGGGTGTTAAATCGTGCAACCGGTTTATAGAGCGTAAAATAGTAGTCTTGCCACAGCCGGAAGGACCCATAAAGGCAGTAACTTGCTTTTCTGCAATTTCCATGTTGATACCTTTGACCACCAGGTTATCACCAAAGGATATCCGGAGGTTTTCAGTCCTTAAAATTGTACCTTCCATTTGCTTTCAAATATTTTAATGATAGCGTTTAATACTATGATAAATGTAACCAGTATCAGTGAACCGCCCCAGGCAATCCGGTGCCAGTCATCGTAAGGGCTTGAGGCGTATGTAAATATCACCTTGGGAATGGTATCAACCGGTTTAAGAATGTTAAAAGTGAGTCCAGGATTTCCGAAAGCGGTAAATAACAGGGGAGCTACTTCACCGGCTATCCGGGCTATACCTATTATGCATCCACTGAAAATACCCCCAATGCCTGTAGGCAAAAGAATTTTCATGGTGGTTCTGTAATATGAGGCACCAAGCGCCAACGAGGCTTCTTTTAACGTGGTGGGGATAAGAACCAATGTTTCTTCCGTATTCTTTATTATAGGCGGAAGCATCATAATAGCCAAGGCTATGCTACCGGAATAGGCCGAGAATTTACCTGTCGGTTTTACAATCCAAACATAGATAACAATACCAATTACAATAGAAGGTATTCCATTCAATACATCTACTGCCACCGATACCCAATCGGATATTCTTCTGCCCCTATGGTCAGCCTGGTAAAGGCCCACCGAAACTCCCAGCGGAATGGCAATAATAGCGCCTAATACCACTACAATAAGACTACCTACTATGGCATTCAATATACCACCTCCCGATTCACCTACCGGTTTTGGACCTTGCGTAAATAACGCCCAGTTAAGACTTCCTATACCCATTTTAAATAGGTAGAATAGTATTATGAAAACTACAGCAAGACAGCTAAAGGTAAGTATCCATACAAAGGATGAAAATATTTTGTCCTTTATTCGCCTGCCCCTCAATCCTTTTGTATCTATTAATGCCATATAGCTTATATGCTTACTCTTTTGATAATCAAACGACCTATCAGGTTAATAATTGTTGTTACTATAAAAAGTAACAGACCCACTTCAATTAGTGTACTTAAATAAATATCGCTTACGGCTTCCGTAAATTCATTCGCAATAACACTTGCCATAGTATAGGATGGGCTAAATATATTGTGCGGAATTTCGGGAGAATTACCAATTAATATAGTAACAGCCATGGTTTCGCCTAATGCACGACCAAGCGAAAGCAGAAAGCCCGCTGAAATTCCGGATATGTTAGATGGAATAATAACTTTTGTAATTACTTCGGCACGAGTGCTCCCAAGCGCATATGCGGCCTCTTTCAAACTTACCGGTGTCATGCTTATCACTTGCCTTATAAGCGATACGGAATAAGGAATAAGCATGATAGATAATACAATAGAAGCAGTAAAAATACCTACACCCGGAGCGGGCAAATGTAATTTCATTTCCAGCTTGCTTATAAGCGGTGCAAGGGTATATAATCCCCAAAAGCCATATACTACAGAAGGTATGGCAGCCAGCAGATCTATAACATTACGGAAAATATTGGGAATAACGCCTTTGGGATAATATTCGCCCAGGAAAAGGGCTGCAGCTACAGAGAATGGAGCTGAAATAATAAGTGCTAAAAATGAGGTAATAAGTGTTCCTATTAAAAAAGGAAGCATTCCAAAATGATTGGAAACAGGGTCCCAGGTTTTCCCCCATAAAAAACCAAAACCGTTTGCCCGGATGGCAGGCCAGGATGAAATTAACAGGGTTATGAAGAAGATGATGAGCAATACCATCGTGATAAGAGTCACCATGCTAAGCCATCTCACAAAAATCTTATTTTCTAGTATCCTCCAGCGATTCTTCATTTTCGCGCAAACAAAAGCCTTTCTATTTTAAAATTCATAAAAGTAAAAAAGGGAGCGCCCGCCAAATCTCCCCTTTAACCAAAACACAACCTCACGTGAAAAAGAACATTCTTAGCGGGCTCTTGTGAGATACCAATTATTTATTATTCTCTTATTGCAATACTGGTTGACCACCGAATGTAACCGATTTTAAAACGGCTTCGGCAGCAGCAACGGCTTTAGGAGGAAGCGGAGCATAATTCAATGGGGTAGCATCAGCCTGCCCTTCGTGAATCATCCACCACAATTCTTTAACCAGGTTGGTTGCTTTGTCCTTGCTTCTGTTGTTATAGTTTTGTTCTTTATAAATCATAATCCAGGTAAAGCTGCTGATAGGGTATCCGTCAGGAACATTAGCATTAACAATGCTTATGCGGGTATCGGCTGGAATATCTCCATTAGCACAAAGGCTGGTAGATTGGATAGATGGCTTGATAAAGTTTCCTGAAGCATTTTTAACATCGGCAAACACCATGTTGTTTTGCAATGCATAGGTTAACTCAATGTATCCGATGGTTCCAGGAGTTTGTTTAATCATTCCGGAAACACCTTCGTTACCTTTACCACCTAATTCGCCATCGGGCCAGTTTACTGACTTGCCTGTTCCGATTTTAGATTTCCAATCATCGCTGATTTTAGAAAGATAATCGGTGAAGATATAGGTAGTTCCGCTGCCATCTGAACGGTGAGCTACGGTAATATCCATATCAGGAAGGCTTACACCAGCATTTTCTGCAGCAATTTTAGGATCGTTCCATTTGGTAATGGTTCTCATAAAAATACCTGCAACAACTTCAGGAGTTAATTTTAATTCAGGATTGCCTGGAAGATTGTACGAGAGCACAACTGCGCCCAGACAGGTTGGGAATTGAACTACGGCAGCCGGAGCTTTGCTCATATCATCATCACTTAAAAACGCATCGGAAGCACCAAAATCAACTGTTTTGTTCATCAGTTGTTTTATACCACCGCCCGAACCAATAGATTGATAGTTGGTTTGGATAGAAGATGTTTTGCCGTAATCGCTGAACATTTTAGAATAAATAGGGAACCCGAAAGTTGAACCGGCGCCCAGTATTTGCTTATCAGCATCTGAATTAGCATTTTGGTCGGCAGAGTTTCCGCCGGAACCGCATGAAGAAAGTCCTACTGCCAGAATTCCGGCGAGGGCTATGTTTTTTAAAATTGAGTTTTTCATTTTTTATTTTTTGGTTAGAAAGATTACTGTTTTTTAAGCTATGAAAGGGTTAAGAACGTGTGCCCCTAACCCCTTCACAGTCATACACACAAAATTTATCAGTTGAATGCGAAAAGGAAGGTTACGCGATACAGCATGTAGTTAGCGCTTTCTAAGTTATCTGCACCATATCCGTTCTTGATTCCATAATACCATACATTAGGCATAATGTGAACTTTCTTGTCTTTGGTAGGAGTCCAGTCAAGACCAAAGTTCATGAATGTTTCCTTGTATGAATTACCGTTACCAGAGTTGCTAACATTCGACATGTAGCTTGTAAAGGTTTCATTAGCATTGAATGAATACTTGGTATCAGGTGTATACATATCGTATCTTGCAAACACGTTCAATGTATTTTGGATGATGGTACCATGAGCAAATACTGAGAATCCCATTTGTCCTGCGTCAGTGGTGTCATTGGTTCCTGTTCCTTTTTTAAACACTTCCAATTCTCCGTTTTTCATTGATTGCATAACCAGTTCACCACCGATTCCGAACCATTTTGAATTATAAACAGCATATACCTTTTGAGTCATTACTGCTTGTTGTAATACAGTAGATGATTTTGGGTTCAAATTATGGAAACCTTCGTTACCATAGTTGATATAATCTGAATAAACACCAACAGTAAGAGCATTGTTGAGACAGTTTACATACAATTGGCCTCTCATTTTTTTAGCATTATCCGTAGTTTGATTGAAAGGATTGAGTGTAAACGAAGGAGTAGCAGTTGCAAGACTTGTAGCTGTACCTGTGAAACCAGGAACAGGATTGTTACCTGCGTTATCGCCCACCATAGCGCTATAACCGATAAAGGTTGGAACCTTGGAGGTGTCACCACCCATGTGTGTCCAGATTCTGCCATCTAATTCAAGACCCATATCTGAAGAACCGTCCATGCCATGCATGTCCATGATAGTTTTTTCAGATGCACGGTACCCCATTAAAGGCTCGGTATTGTAATCAGATGCGAAAGAGTTGGTTGCTTGTTGACCAATTCTAAGGTTACTGTTCTTCCAGATGTTTTTCCATTTCAAGTAGATATACTTCAGGTATACTGTTCTGTTATCACTAACATCTTCATCACCTTCATAAGCTAATAAAGCATAAGCTGAAAAGTGTTTGTTAATGTTATAATCGTATCCTAAATAAGCACGGCGTATTTCAAAAGCATTAGGGGTCTTGATAGCAGCGCTATTGGCACCTAATCCTTTATATTGTATTTTAGTGCCTCTGCCTGCCGAGTCACCTTTTGCCATATAAGCATAATCTCCGAAAGCATAGCCCCAGAAACCGCTTGCACCGGCAGCATGACCTTCGCCCGGAGAAATTTGTTGAATGGCATTTTTGTTTAAACTCATTAATGAATCCCTTTGATGAGGGGTTTCCTGTGCGTTTATGCTACCTACAGCAAGTACAGAACCTGCTAAGGCAACCATAAACGGTGTAAATCTTTTTGTTTTCATTTAGTTTGTGTTTATTGTTTGATTGTGGTTGCGTGTTTTGAACGGGGGCAAAAGTCATAGCTAATAATTAAGTACCCATTAAGTCAATGTTAACAAATTGTTAAGTAGTTAACAAATTGTTAAGCCTTAAGCACCTAAATATATTAAGCATAATTTTGCGGTCAAATTGAGTTCACATATATATTATATCACTTGAAATAAATGAATAATTTAAGAATCTTATTAGTTGATGATGAGCCAGATGTACTCGACTTTCTCTCATTCAATCTACAAAAAGAGGGCTATGAAGTATTTACAGCCTCCAACGGCCGCGAAGCCGTTCAAATGGCAAAAAAAGTATCGCCCAATCTTATTTTATTGGATGTAATGATGCCCGACATCGATGGCATCGAAGCATGTAAAGAAATCCGCACCTTGCCCGAGGGTAAAAATGTGCTTATTGTATTCTTGACTGCTCGCACCGAAGATTACTCTCAAATAGCCGGGTTGGATGCAGGAGCCGATGACTATGTTTCGAAACCTATAAAACCACGCGTGCTGATAAGCCGCATCAAAGCTTTGTTGAGAAGAAGATTCCAATCGGAGACCGATACTTCTATATTTGATGTTGGTGGAGGAATTAAGATAAATAAAGAAAACTACTCGGTAACTGTAAATAATAAAGACGTATCTCTTCCTAAAAAAGAGTTTGAACTTCTTTACCTCTTGGCATCTAAACCGGGAAAAGTATTTACCCGGGAAGATATCCTCCATAAAATTTGGGGCGGCGATGTAGTAGTGGGTGACCGCACTATTGATGTGCATATCCGCAAGCTACGTCAAAAGTTAGGTGATGAGGTTATCAAAACCCTGAAGGGTATAGGTTATAAATTTGAGTTTTAATATCTCCCTTCCTTTTAAAGTTGCAAAATATATAAAGTTATAACACTGTGCTCTCATCTTGCTAACTTTATAAAATTAAATTTACAACTTCAACTAGCTTCATACTTGTCTTGAAGAAGGAATCTCTCATAATAGCCATTGTCAGTTCGCTGCTTATTACTGGCATTATCAACATACTCAGTAATGCATTATTGCATTCCACCATTTCATTGTTTGTTGTGGGCATCAATTTCATCGTTTGCGCAGTTTCAGTTTATGTTATTTATTACATTGTTGTAGGTCGTCGCCTGCGGGCCATACACAGCCTTATAGCCAAAAACCCGGAAGAGATTGATAACACCTCGCTCGATACGGTAGAAGAAAGAGTAAAAACCCTTTTGAGAGAACGGAAAGAAGAGCTCGAAAAAATTGATAAACTGGAACGCCATCGCCGGGAGTTTCTCGATAATGTTTCCCATGAAATGAAAACCCCCATATTCCATATACAAGGCTATATTTCAACCTTACTTGAAAATAATATTGATGACCCGGAAATGGAAAAGCGCTATTTGGAAAGAACCGAAAAAAGCGCAGAAAGACTTATCCGGATATTAGAAGATTTAGACACTATTTCGCAGCTTGAATCCAAAGAGGTAAGCGCCGATATTGAACCCTTCGACCTAGTGCAGCTTTGTGAAGAGGTGCTGGAATCGGAGGCTATGGATGCGGAAGAAAAAGAGATAAACCTGGTATTGGAAAATACCCTTGATAAAATAGGGGTTATAGGAGACCGTTTTCGGATAAAACAGGTATTGGTAAACCTTACTGTTAACTCCATCAAATACGGCAAAAAAGGTGGCCAAACCACCTTACGTATCAAAAACGAACCAGATACCGTTTATATAGAGGTTGCTGATAATGGTATTGGAATAGATAAGCAGCATTTGTCCCGTTTATTTGAGCGCTTTTACCGCGTAGATAAAGGCCGTTCAAGGGAGCAGGGAGGTACAGGATTAGGGCTCTCTATTGTAAAACATATACTGGAGGCTCATCACCAGACTATAAATGTTACCAGTACTATTGGCGAAGGCACTACTTTCTCTTTTAGATTGAAAAAAGCAGCACACCATAGTAGCTTCGCGATACAGATTTAGAAAAATTTCCCGGAACCTAATTGCAACACTTTTCGCGACAGTAGGACTGTCTTATTTGCCCTTTATTATTTGATATTCATTTACTTACCTATGCAACACGAAAAACGCAAAGTGTTGCAATTAGCCGGTCAATATAAATGGGTGGTAAATGGCTGGTATTAATAAGGATGATAAACTACGCATTACCAATTTACTAATCGGTTTGTAAAATCATGGAAAATGGACAATTTGTCATGGGACAATTTACGGACATGTATGACAGTAAGAAAAAATTGATCTTGATTATGAGGTAGATATACTAAAGTCATTGGCTTATTGAAAACATGACAAATTGATGCTATGGTAAAAAAATAGTTAAATGCAAATAGATATTTAGGAAAGGTGCCGAAGCATAAATTTCGAAAGACTACATTCTATAGTCAATTTGCAGTTGTCTGTAATTTATATTTGTACATATGAAAACATATGAGTCAATTTCATTTGACAAGAAAACATATAAAGGGCGCAGTTTAGATATAAAAGGCTGGGGGCATTATCTAATCGCTTCAACATCTCTCCAAAAAAAATTATTGGATGAAGATGGTGACTACAGGTCCGAAGAAGCACAAATAATTGATGAACAGATATTCTTTTTTATTCCCCTCAATCATTATAAGTTTTCGGACAAAGAACTTGAAAAGCAAATATTAAAAACAGTTTCATTAAAAACTCCAATTTCTCCCAATAGATTTTCTCAATGAGAATTTAAATTATGGAAAGACCAATTTCCTTAAGGTATTCAAAAGTATCATTATAAAAACTTGGGTCCCTGGTGGGGTCTTCAGCATCACCATAAGGAACGACTATTACCATTCCTTGTCTTGCCCTCGTTAAAAGAACACGGTATGCATTTTTTAGATATATTTTTCTTTGTTCACTTTTGATATTATTCCATTTGCTTCCGACAAATGATTTATGAATCCAACCTTCTGGTGTATATCTAAAATCGGCATCCCAGGTAACACACACCCAATCAAGTTCAAGACCCTGAACATCAAATTCTGTTGCGACATCTTCTAGATAAAATGATGAACGAACATCTTCTTTCTTATTTAAAAACCAGTTGACAGGGTCCATTGGTGATTTTACATCAATGGCAAGTGGCTTTAATCTTTCCGCTTGTGACGAAACAACAATTCCATAACGTTCGGAACCTCTTGCTTTTGCTTTTAACCAGTCTTTTGCTTTCGATAAATCACGCGTAAGTACAATGGGATATTTTTCGTTTATTTTTCCTAAAGATTCTTTTGCCCTATCTACTTTAATATCTAATATATCTTTAATAAACATGGAAACATGTTCTGCACGAAAAGAACGCATTGATACTGATAAATGCAGTTCAGGCTTAAATGCAATTTTAGTAGAGTAAGATTGTAATTCTTTTAGGATTTTTTCCGATCCATATTCTTCGTCCTTTAAGTTAGGAGATATATATACATCCCAATCGTTATAGGAGTTAATTATCGATTGAATCCATTCATTAATCCCAGCTTCACCTGTATTAATTTCCTGACCTCCTCCAACAAGACAAACTACAACAGCCCAATCTTTATGACGATTTAAGCAGGAAATTAAAAATTCCGATTCTGAAATATTGAAGTTTGGAATATTTTTTTTCCTAATCATAAAATTAGAAGTCTGTTCTAAATTCCATGCTCGTTGAGCTTCGTCAAATAAAGCTATATGTTCAAATGGAGGATTCCCTTCGTCTTTAATACAGTCATCTCTAAAATGATGAACATTCTGTACAAATGCTTTTACTTCACTTAATGCAAGCTTCTTTGTTATTTTATTTCCTGCTTTCTTTTCTCTATCAACTTTATCACGTGCCAAAGCTTCACAAAGAATTTTTACTAGTGGGCCATTTCCAGAAAGAAAAACACTACTAAGCCCATTTTCCTTGTCGCTGTGTTGGGTAGCGATGTTTAATCCAACTAATGTTTTTCCAGCTCCTGGCACACCTGTTACGAAACAAATTGATTTACGGGAATTTTGCTTTGAATGCGAAATAACATCTGCAATAGCTTTAGTAGTGGTAGTTAAATTAATTGCACTTGCATCACTACGTGAAATTTCAGAAACATTATGTCCTTTATAAAGAGACATGGCTGCTTCAATAATTGTCGGAGTCGGAGAATAACGACCATTCTCCCAATTAGAACTATTTATTAATTCTCCTTCAGCAAATTCCAATACTTTAGTAAATACGTCTGGTAATTGCCCGATAGAAGACTTAATGGGGTCAATTAATTTGTCATTATGTGCTGGAAAAGAAATTAAAAAGGGCACATCCTTAGCCTTTGTGGCAATCAGAATTGGTGCAATGATTTTATTGTGACTTGTTTCATGGAAATTTTTTAGATCCAATGCATAATCCCATACCTGTTCAATCGCTGATGCGCTGAAATCCTTATAACCGACTTTGAATTCTAAAATAAAAATAATATGGCCTATTAAAAGTAATACGTCAATTCTTTCACCCATTCTAGGAATCGAATACTCAAAGTATAAAGAGCCTTCCAATCCTTGTAGAGCATTTCTTAGAATACCTATTTCTTCATACCAAGCATCTTTCTGGGTTTGTTCGAGTGTAAATGTATTTGCACTAACAAGCTTCTCAATTACTTCTCCATTAGAAGTATTAAGAAAATTTGAAATTTTGTCCGAATAATATGCTCTCTTCATCGTATCAATCTATCTCCTGCTGAACTTCATTATTGATTTGCTAATTCCTTATCATTCTCTGTTACAAATATATTTTTACATCTTTCATTTAAGCATTCATGAATTTGTGTCCCATTAATCGAATGGGATAAATCAAAAATAATTTCCGCTCTCTTACCACAATTAGGACAAGAAACGGGTTGGTCATTTAAAAGAAGAATACTATGGAACAAATTATTATCCATTTAAATAGGTCTTAGTATGACAAATGTAATAATATCTTCAAACTCTTCAACTCCCACGTTGAGCACTCCCTCTTACTGGTTTATAGCTGTATACCAATTTCCCTTGCGCTCGTCTTACAAAAAGTTATAACTTTGGGCACTCATATAAAATAAACCCTCTCCAAAGGCCTGTTTATTTATTAAAAATCAGTCTGTTAGGAGATAAAAGGAATAAGTAATTGGAACCAACAAACATCAAAGACCCGGAGTACTTTCATAAAGTGGTCGATTGTCAATATGCCTGTCCTGCACATACTCCCGTGCCCGAATATATCAGGCTGATAGCAGAAGGAAAGTATACCGAAGCCTATATGGTAAACTGGGAATCGAACGTATTTCCCGGTATTTTAGGAAGAACCTGCGACCGTCCCTGCGAACCGGCTTGCCGCCGTGGTAGGGTTGAAAAAGAGCCTGTTGCCATCTGCCGCCTGAAAAGGGTAGCTGCTGATAACAAGGACGATGTAAAGGGATTTATGCCCAAGGTTCCAACCACCAAAAACGGTAAAAAGATAGCATTTGTAGGAGCCGGACCGGCATCCTTAACTGCTGCCCGCGACCTTGCGCCGCTTGGTTACGAACTTCACATTTATGATGAGCAAAAAGCCGGTGGAGGTTTTATGCGCAGCCAGATACCTTCTTTCCGTCTGCCGGAAACCGTGCTGGATGAAGAAGTGAATTATATACTTGATTTGGGTATTGTAACCCAGTTCAATACCCGTATTGATAGCCTTAAGGGCTTATTAGATAAAGGATACGATGCTGTTTTTGTAGGTTGTGGAGCGCCTCGCGGAAGGGACCTCGATATTCCCGGAAGAAAAGAAGCAGCCAAAAATATTCACATAGGCATTGACTGGTTAGCCAGTGTAGCATTTGAACATATCTCAAAAATTGGTAAAAGAGTCATTGTGCTTGGTGGTGGAAACACTGCTATGGACTGCTGCCGCACTGCACGCCGCCTGGGTGGTAAAGAAGTAAAAGTATTAGTACGCAGCCCTTTTGCCGAAATGAAAGCATCGCCATGGGAAAAGGAAGATGCTGCTCATGAAGATATTCCAATTATTGATAACCACGTACCGAAAGCATTTATAGTAGAAAAAGGCAAGCTGAAAGGCATGACTTTCGATAAGGTGAAACCGGAATATGATGAAGCGGGAAAACGTAAATTAGTTTCGACCGGAGAACCTGAAGTATTTATAGAGGCAGATGATGTGCTGATTGCCGTTGGACAAGAAAATGCTTATCCATGGATAGAACGTACCATCGGTATTGAGTTTGATAAGTGGGATATGCCAGCAGTAAATGCTACCACATTCCAATCTACCAACCCGAAAGTATTTTTTGGCGGTGATGCAGCCTTTGGCCCTAAGAACGTAATTACAGCCGTGGCTCACGGGCACTATGCTGCCGTTTCTATTAATTTGATGTGCAAGGGCGAAGATATTAACAATCGCCCTTCACCTTATACCAATCTCATCAATACCAAGATGGGAATACATGAATGGGCTTACGATAGCCAGGTAACAACCGATGTGCGCTATAAAGTCCCTCATGCAGAAAAGAAAATGACCTTAAAGGACCGTAAGCGTGAAGTAGAACTTGGTTTTGATCTCCCAACCGGGTTTAAAGAAGCGGAACGTTGCCTGAATTGCGATGTAGAAACCATATTTACCGAAAGTAAATGTATAGAGTGCGATGCCTGTGTGGATATATGCCCCACATCGTGCATTACGTTTACTACGAATGAAGATAATGAAGATGATTTGCGCAAGCATTTGAAGGCTCCGGCAACTAACAAATCGCAAGATTTGTATGTGTCGGACGTATTGCCAACCAAACGGGTAATGGTGAAAGACGAGGACGTTTGCCTGCACTGTGGTTTATGCGCAGAGCGCTGCCCCACTGCAGCATGGGATATGCAAAAATATATTTATAATACAACTAAAGCCAGTAAAGTATGGTAGGGCTTGAAACCAAAATAAACGACTTTGTAGTAAAGTTCGCGAACGTTAATGGAACGGGTTCAGCCAGCGCGAACCTTCTTTTCACGAAATCTATTTTCCGGATGGGATTATATGTTAGTCCTAAAAACTTTTTTCCATCCAATATACAAGGATTGCCAACCTGGTACGAAGTACGGGTAAACGACAAAGGCTACCTCGGCCGCCGCGATGGCGTTGACCTGATGGTGGCAGTAAATGCCCAAAGCTTGTTAGCTGATGTTCAATCGGTGAAACCGGGAGGGTATTTGCTATACGACAGCACCAAAATGCTGCATTCTGATTATATCAGGGAAGATATAAACTACATCGGCGTTCCGCTGATGGAAATGTGCAACAAGGAATTTTCCGACCCTCGTCAAAGGCTTTTGTTTAAAAACATTATGTATGTAGGTGCTCTTTCGGCCCTGCTTGATATAGAGTTCTCTGTTCTCGAAGACTTGATTAAAGAACAATTTGCCGGAAAGGAAAAACTGATTGCTCCTAACATCAAGGCTTTAACATTAGGTTCTGATTATATTAAAGCGAATTACAAATATCCGCTTCACATTCGTGTTGAAAGACGCGACCTTACCAATAACATGATTATGATGGAAGGTAATGCCGCCTGCGGACTGGGAGCAGTTTATGCGGGTGCTACGTTTGCCGCATGGTATCCTATCACTCCGTCTACATCGGTAGCAGAAGCGTTTAACGATTATTGTGAAGAGTTCCGTATTGCCGAAGATGGCAAGCATAACTACGCAATTGTACAGGCAGAAGATGAATTAGCTGCCATTGGTATGGCCATCGGCGCTAACTGGAATGGGGCACGTTCTTTTACCGCTACCAGTGGTCCGGGCTTATCTCTGATGAACGAATTTTTAGGATTAGCGTATTATGCTGAAGTTCCAGTAGTATTGGTCGATGTACAACGTACAGGCCCGTCTACCGGTATGCCTACACGTGTGCAACAATCAGATGTTATGGAAGCCGCTTATGCTTCTCACGGAGATACCAAACATATTTTGCTGTTCCCTTCTACTCCTAAAGAGTGTTTTGAAATGACCGCCGATGCATTTGATCTTGCAGAACAATTGCAAACTCCTGTAATGGTGATGACTGACCTTGATTTGGGAATGAACGACCATGTTTGTGAAGAACTGGTATGGGATGAAAACAGGAAATTTAAAAGAGGCAAAGTATTGACTGCTGAAGACCTTGATAAATTGGGCAGCGAAAGATATGGTCGTTATTTAGATGTGGACCGCGATGGTATTACTTACCGTACCATTCCGGGTACACACCCTACCAAGGGAGCGTATGTAACCCGTGGTACATCACGCGATGAATATGCTACTTATACTGAAGAAGGCCCACCATATGAACGTAATATGGAAAGGCTCATCCGGAAATTTGAAACAGCAAAAAGTTATGTTCCCGCACCCCAGGTTTATCATCCGGAAAATGAAGCCGATTATGGAATTATATTCTACGGTACATCTACCCAATCGGCAGAAGAAGCTATTGACTTGCTGAAACAAAAAGGAGTCCATTTAGATGCATTGCGTATTAAATCATTCCCGTTCAATAAAACGGTGGAAGATTTTATTGATGCACACGACAAAGTATTTGTTGTGGAACAAAATCGTGATGCGCAATTGAGAAGCCTTATGCTTATTGAAATAGGAGCTTCATCTAAAAAATTGATCCCTATTCTTAATTACGAAGGCTTGCCTATTACTGCCGACCTGATTATGCAAAAAATAGAAAAGAAATTATCCAGAACCCGTAAAAAAGCTACCAAGCTCCAATAATATGTCATACGTACGTCCGAAATTCCGCCATCCCCAACTGCCTAAAAATGATTTGGGCTATTCCCAAGATTATTATGAAGGATCTATATCTACCCTCTGTGCAGGCTGCGGACACGATTCTATAAGCGCTGCCATTGTGCAAGCTTGCTTCGAAAATAATGTTGAACCGCACAGAGTAGCTAAAATGTCAGGTATTGGATGTTCTTCCAAAACTCCTGCTTATTTTTTAAGCCACTCACACGGGTTTAATTCAGTTCATGGCCGTATGCCTTCGGTTGCTACCGGGGCCAACATGGCTAACAAAGGACTCATTTATTTCGGTGTTTCAGGCGATGGCGATACAGCATCTATCGGGATGGGGCAATTTGTACATGCGGTGCGCCGTAACCTGAACATGGTGTATATAGTAATGAATAATGGTTGCTACGGACTTACCAAAGGGCAAGATTCAGCTACCGCTGACGAAGGCTCTAAGAATAAAGCCGGAAATGTAAACCAGTTTCAATCTATCGACCTTGCCAGCCTCGCACTTGAATTAGGCGCTACATTCGTAGCTCAAAGTTTTTCGGGCGATAAAGGCCAACTGGTTCCGCTTATCAAGGCGGCTATAAAACATAATGGATTTGCATTCCTCAATGTTATTTCGCCTTGTGTAACTTTTAATAATAATGTGGGTTCCACCAAGTCGTATGACTTTGTACGTGAACACCAGGAAGCTACTGCTACTTTTGACCTTGTTCCTCATAAAACGGAGATTACTACCAGTTATGATGAAGGAACAACCAAGTCAGTAGTTATGCATGACGGCTCACTTATCCAATTGCATAAACTGGAACAAAAATGGGATCCTCAAAACCGTTTTTCTGCCATGACTGCATTGGAAAACGCGAAAAGCAAAGGTGAAATATTGACAGGCTTGCTTTATATAAATGAAAAGTCAAGAGACTTACATACGTTACTCAACACTACTGACGTTCCTTTAAACCAACTCAAAGAAGATGTACTTTGTCCGGGAGTTGAAAAGCTAAAGGATATCAATAAAGGGTTGAGATAGTCCGAGCCGGACTGGCATTAATTATTGTTTCACTATTTTCCCTACGGGCTTTCCATCAATAAGAAGGAAATATATTCCCGGATTTAATTCCTTCCCAAATCTTACGTTGCCTGCATTTTCCATTTCAGAAAACAGCACGCGTCCGGTAATATCAGAAACTTGCAGCAACGCGTTATTTTGCAGGTTAATGGTAAACTCCGTAGAACTTGGATTAGGATAAACACTCATGAGTTTGACAGCCGAGAAAGAGAGAACTCCGGCAGCACCAACTATAATGGTATCAACCGCACTTGCCTGACAACCTAATGAATCTGTTGTAGTAACCGTATAAACAATATTTGCCGGTGGACTAACCTTGATTGAATCACATAATGGAGGGTTTAAGCATCTTCCGTACAATTGCCCCGGAGCCCACTGATATGCAAAACCATTACCTTTTGCAACAATTATTATAGAATCTCCGAGGGCTATATACATAATAGGCGGAAGGGTTACTTTCGGGTTATCTACATTTATCGGAGCTATGCTTTTTGCAGAATCTCGACATGAATCTTTTACCGTTACAGAGAATGTTTCTGTACTATCTAATACAACTGTGATGCTTGAAGTTGTTGCACCAGATGGCTCCCACAGATAGCTAAAAGGACCAGTCCCATGTACACTTACACTTAATTGCATTATATCTCCAGCACAATTAAATTCAGGTGGAAGATTGATTATAGCTGATAGAGATTTGCAAGGATGTTGTGCAAAAACACCAAAACTAATTCCGATAAATAAAATAAGTAATGCTTTCTTCATGTGTATAATTTTTACACTTGTTATTAATAATAAAATCTTTGGGAAAACTTTATAAAAAACAGAGGATGGGGGGAGGAAGCAAGTCCTCCCAGCCACCCTCCTCGTTAAAGGAAGCAAAGCAAATATAGTGCATTTTTATAAAATTATACGTGATTTAACGAATTTTAACAGCTATTTTTTCAAAAGAAGAGTTATTGTACTCATAATCAGGCAGATAATTTTTTATTAACTAATTCAAAAATGCCCCGCTTTATGGAGAAATAAACCCCTTAAAAATGTGCTTTACCATGAGAGGAATTATTCAGATAAGTTTCCTATCTTGCGCATTTTAGCGAGACCTGGATAGAGCTAATGGCCAACAGCTATTGGCAATAGCTATAAAATGGCATACTTTCAAAATATACGCAACAGAATGGGGGAATATTTCCTGCTGAAGCAGGGAGCGTATCCCCGGAACCGTGCTATTATGAATATTGATAGCGCCAACACCATTGGTATATTATACTGTGCCAACAACCCCGTAGAAGTGGAACTGATGAAAGCCTACATTCACAGCCTGCGAGATATGAAAAAAGAAGTCAAGTCGTTAGGATTCTTAAATGTACGGGAAGTTCCGCTGGGGCTAAATGGATCAGTAAAACATCAATATTTTTCGCTGAAAGAATTGAACTGGTATGGTAAACCTTCCTCTCAATTTATCCACAGTTTTGTAAATGAGGACTTTGACATTTTATTCGATTTCGGAGTGCCTTCCCAGTTGCCCATTTTGTTTATCGCTTCCGTATCGAAAGCAAAATGCAAAGTGGGGCGTTATTTAGAAAAATATGCAGAACTTTACGATGTAATGATAGAAGCAGACGATACTAAAAAACTGGATTATGTTATTGCAACCACACATGATTATATGATGCTACTTAATAAAAAAATTGTCAGCTAAAATATTTGATGTACATATTATGAAGGATAATAAAGAAAATCTGCCTGCCCACCTGAAACAAGAGGTAGATGAAGCACAGCGGGAAGCAATAGCCCGGATGGAAATAGAATATGAATTGCGGAACGAAGTTAAATACAAGGAATTTTTTGCAGGCTACAACCCCGAAGATGTGGAAGAATTTATAAAAGCCTATTCGGGAAGAAAAGTAACCTGGATTAGCTGGGGTAAATTCTATTATGAACATAATGAAGACCACCAATTGCGGTTTTATAACCAGGCCCAGCAATGCCTGTGGCAAATACAGCAGAAAAAACTATTTAACTTGCAATGCCAATGGAGAGCTGAGAAAATTAAAATTCCGGGTATTCTCGCCAGTATTGATTTTCGCTATTGGGAAAGCAACATCAAGCAATGTTCATTCATACCTCCTATAACGCATTGGGAATTTGAAATGTATATGGATTACCTTCAAAGCGATGAGGTGGAAATTGATCCGGCTGAGGCCGATTATGAATTTGAATGGCAAGATTATCTGCGATTTGTTGATGACTACAGTTCCGTGCAAGATGGAGATGAGTTAATTATTCCGCTTTGGTATCAGTTTTACGACAACCGCATGGGTACCGATTCATTAATGACCTTACCCGATACCCGGGGCGAAAAAGAAAGCAAGTACCTGAAGGCTTACTACGAAAATATAAATAAAGTGATGCCCGACGAGAAAGCTGACCTCTTTCGTTCGGAGAGAAAAGATTCAGATTATCTTTCAGTATATAATCCGGGTATCATTGAAAAGTTTGTCCGCTCCTATGAAGATAAGGAAATAGTGAAATATTTTATTTCGTATGAGAAGAGCCATAAGCCAATGGAATTTGCCGACGAGCTGGCTGAAATGGCTTTTAAAGAACTGCGTGAGTTGAATGAAGAGATACCCATCAAATCGTCTGCTGACTGGAGAGAAGCCTTGATTGATGCATGGGAAGAATACAGACGCAAACAAATAGCGAAGCTTTTACCATTGGTTTACGAAGATTATTTACAAAAACAGGAATTAGGTATTTCATACCAGGCTGAAGACACCAAAGAAGTAGTTTCGGAAATGGAAGAATGGAGAAATGCTATCGTAAAAGGCAGAGAACTTATGCTGGAGCCCCCGGACTTTAATTTTTAATATCAGTGGCTTCAATGATTATGTTAAGCGGGGAGCAACTCCCCATTATGGAAGTTTTTTACAGTATCCAGGGTGAAGGGAAGCATACCGGCAAGGCGGCCTTTTTTATCCGTCTGGCAGGCTGTGATGTAGGCTGCCATTGGTGCGATGTGAAGGAAAGCTGGGATGAAAAAAAGCATCCACTGAGAGATAGTAAAGAACTTGTTAAAGAGGCAAAAGCATCTGGGGCGCCTATCGTGATCATTACGGGGGGAGAACCAACTATGTATCCGTTGGATAAACTTACTCAATTATTAAAAGAAGAAAACCTCTTGGTTCATCTTGAAACATCGGGCGCCTATCCCATTACCGGAAAATTTGATTGGATATGCCTTTCACCAAAAAAAAGAAAAGCACCTTTACCGGAATCATTGAAAAAAGCAGATGAGCTAAAAGTGGTGATATATAATAAGGATGACTTTAAATGGGCCGGGCAAAACGCACTTTCAGTAAAAGAAACGTGTACCCTCTTTCTGCAACCGGAATGGAGCAAAGCCAACTCAATGATGCCCCTGATTACCGAATACATTAAAAACAGGCCGCAGTGGAGGGTTTCACTACAAACCCATAAGTATTTGAATATACGATAATATCCTGTCACTAAGTATGGGTTCATTGCATAAATACTAATCATTCAAAAATGAAAAATAATATTTCCTATAGAAAAAGTAGAATTTTGTTTTAACATTTCGTTAACTATTTTTAGCGTGTGGCCTTTCACCAATTAAGTATTTTTTAAGAGTTTTATTTGCGAGAAACCGGATACCATTTTTTATAATAATTAGTTGAATTACAGCATGTTTTATTAATATTGATTCTGATTTTTTTGTTATAAACTGATATGCATTAAAATAGTGCTCCCAAAAAAATATACCTATTTTGTATTTTGGATGAAAAATTATAATACATTTGAAACCTTAAACCAAAAAACTATGAAAAAAATACTATTAGTCGCTCTATTCTCAATAGGCTCCGCCATGGGTATAAGTGCGCAAGGTTATTATAACCTGAACTTTACTAATGCACCTGGAAATCCCGGAGGCATTAATACGGATTTTGATTTTGCCCTTCCTGCATTCAGTCCTCCTTCCGGCACAACTAAGATTCTTGGTTACTCGAAGACATCTGCATATTCTTCGCAGCAAACCCTTCCATTTGCATTTAAATTTAATGGCGTGTCTGTTAGCAATTTCTATGCAAACACTGCCGGATATTTATCATTCTCAAAAATAGCTCTTACTAAAAATGCCGGATTTAGTCCTGTTGCTCTCCCTTCCGCTCTCTTACCGGACAGTACAATTTGTGCATGGGGAGTAACAACCAGGCCTTTGGCTCAAGGTGTTGCAGAAGTTTATACTAAAACATACGGAACTGCACCACATCGTCAATTTTGGGTATGTTGGTTTGCAGCCAGCAATCCAAGTGATACATGCTCCTTTAATGTTTGGAGTATAGCACTTGAAGAATCAACCAACAACATTTATGTAGTTGATGCCGGCGCACCATTCTTCTGGACTCAAGTATGTAATACTTATACTTCCTTTGGCCTTACAGTAGGTATCCAGGTAGACCCTACCCATGTATATCAAGTGGCAGGTTCACCTAATGTTCAAACTTCCAAGACTAACGGAAACGGTTCTAATTCATTTAATGACTATTATGAGTTTTGCCCGGACCCCAATCCTTCTTATGCTGCTCAGGTTGTTAGTTCCAACACCAATTTGTATTATGCTGTAGGTAAATCATATCCTGTTAGCGCTCTTATTGCCAATGTAGGTAGTTCAGCGTTAACAAGTTTAACCTTCAATTGGTCTGTTGATGGCGGAACCCCGCATTCAAACGCAACACCTATTAGTATTGCTGCTCCAAATCCTGTTTCAACAGCTACTGGAACAAGCACCACCAACTGGACCCCGCTTACTGCAGGTACACATACCATGAAAATTTGGGCTACCCAACTTAATGGTAGTAATGTGAATGGAGATGTGAATGATACTTTATATCTGAACAAACTCACTGTTTTAGATTCTATCATGCCTAAAACAGTTATGTTCGAAGAAACTTCATGTGCTTCATGCAACCCTTGCATGTATGCCATGCCGAATATTGATTCTGTAGCTGCAAATGTACTTCCATACTGCAATACAGTTAGGTATCACTGGTATTTCCCCGGCCAGGACATGATAAACCAGGTAACCGCTACATTAGTAAATACCCGGTTTGAAACTTATTATGGACAAAATGGTGTTCCTGACGGTGCCCTTGACGGCGCAATAATAGCCCCATCTCCAAACCAAGGAAATCCATGGTTCTCTACACCTATTGTTCAACAAGAACAAGCACAAGGTTCTCCATTTAGAATTAGTATTACCAGCGCTTCTTACACCGCATCGTCTAAAACCTTTGCTTTGAATGCAACTATTAAGTCGTATGGTACCTTCCCTGCCGGTTTAACAGTACAAGTTGTACTTACTGAGGATTATGTGGACTTTCACACAGACCAAAGCACAGAAGACCCAGTAAGCAGTTTTGCTCCTCCAATCGGTACCACTGCTGGTGGTAATGATGACTCCTATTATCCATTGGTACTTAACTTCCCTGATGCAGTTGAAAACATGCTGCCTTCCGTAAATGGAACAAGCATGAATGCTTTCACTCCGGGCTCAAGCCAAACCATCAGCGTAAGCTGGGTGAAGAACCACCCATGGGCGGCTAAATATAAAAGCTATCCTTACGACTCGAGCGGTACACAACATCTTACTGTGTTTATCCAGGATGATAAAGGTATCTCCGGAGTACCTGCGCATTATGTGTTCCAATCTGCCAGAGTACAAGTTGGTAAAGCAATCACCGGTGTAGAAGAAATGAGTGTGGATGCTGTATCTTTCAAAATGTATCCTAACCCAACTAATGGCAACACTACGCTTGCATTTAACCTGGACCAAGATCAAAATGTAACCGTGCAAGTGTATAACATGTTGGGTGAAGTAGTTTATTCTAACAACGAAGGTACCCTCACCACCGGTCAGCATACCCTTATGATAAATGGTTCTGCCATGAATAACGGTGTTTACTTAGTTAAATTAACCACCAACAGCGGAGTTTCCGTTCAACGATTGGTTATCCAAAAATAAATAGTTTTTCGTAGTAATTTTTAAAAAAGCCCTGTAGAAATGCAGGGCTTTTTTTATTTGCCAAAATCAACGGAAATTAAGAAATATTTTCCTACATTTGCATCTTGTAACACAAAAAATCATGAAAAAAATAACACTTTCTTTCCTATTTGCGCTTGCAACAATCTCATTTGCATATTCGCAAAACATTCAAATTATTTTGCCCGGGGGTAAACATATTTTAAATGACTCCGTAATAGAAACCTTTGGCTCAGCAAGCGATTCAGGAATTGATTCACCCAGTTTCGATGTAATTAATTCAACTAATGGCAGCCTTACCATTGAAGTGACGCGTAAAATAATACATGCTGTACCGGGCAGTGAAAATGAAATATGCTTCGCCGGATTTTGCAATAGTGCTTCCGTTAATACATCCGCCTCAGAGGTTATTGGTGCACATGATACTGCACAATTGGGTAATGTATTTTATGGAGACTATGAACCTCATAATTACGTAGGCACAACCATCATTCATTATATCTTCTTTGATGTTAATAATCCCTCTGATACCTCGGGTATTACCATCAAATATGAGGCAACGCCTGCGGGCATAGCCGGTATAAGAAACGGAGCTATTAACTTTTCGGCTCCTTATCCAAATCCCTCCAATAGTTTTGCTACCTTCAGCTATAACTTTACCAATGGCGCTCAATCAGCTACGTTGAAAATATTTAATTTAATAGGCGAATGCGTTCAAACGCTTCCTTTAAGTTCCTTACAAAACAAAGCAAGCATTAATGTACAAGATATGCCCTCGGGAATTTATATTTGCGAAGTGCAGGCTAATGGATACCAACCGGTTTGTCAGAAACTGGTGGTTTCGCATTAAAAATAAAATCTTTTTAAAAGTCCTGCCCAATAAGCAGGACTTTTTTTATGTTCCGTTCATAAATATTTTTATACATTTGAACCATACTAATTAATTAATCTATGAAAAAGCTGGTGCTTTTCTTCTCATTTATTATTTTTCATTTTTCGCTTGTTGATGCCCAAAGTCTTTTGAACTCTAAGGTCCCATCGGTACAAATAAAAACATTAAACGGCGCTACTATTAATAGCTCTACTTTCTCCAATAATGGCAAGCCCATTGTTATTGATTTTTGGGCTACCTGGTGCAAACCCTGTGTAGCGGAATTAACAGCTATTGACGACGAATATGCCGGCTGGCAAAAGGAAACGGGCGTGAAAGTGATAGCCATATCAGTAGATGATTCACGCACCATGGGCAAAGTACAATCGTTCGTTAGGGAACAAGGCTGGACTTACGATGTTTACCTCGACCCCAACCAGGATTTTCAGCATGCTATGGAGGTTATCAATGTACCCTGCACTTTTGTGTTAGATGGAAGCGGCAAAATAGTATTCATCCATAACTCCTATATGCAAGGAGATGAAAAGGAATTACACGCAGCTATAGTAAAGGTGGCAGGAAAGAAGTAAAACAAGTTTATATCGTTTTTTATAAATTAAAATCTATCCGGTTTGATAAAAAATAAATACTATATCACTCTACCGATATTCATTGCCTTTTGCCTCATTGTTTTATTAAATCCGATGGCTGAAGCGCAGGTATTAAATGGAGAAGGCCAACTACATGGCAGTATTGAAATAGATGCCCAGTACTATAAACCCGATTCACTTATCGGGGCACCTCCCGTACCTGAAAAAATGCTGATGAATACGTACGATGCTCTTGATTATACCAATGGAAGAATATCAGCCGGAATACGGTATGAAGCGTATGATGATGCCTTGTCTGGTTACGACCCACGCTACGATGGGAGCGGATTCCCATATAAGTACATAGATTATAAGCAAGATAACATGGAGGTTACCGTAGGTAATTTTTATGAGCAATTTGGCAGTGGAATGATATTGCGCGCATACTGGCAACCTCAACTTGGAATAGACAACTCGTTCAGCGGCATAAGGGTAAAGTATAATCCTGCAAAAGGAGTTTACTTAAAAGGACTTGTTGGAAACCAGCGCTACTATTGGCAAGAAGGGACGGGATTGGTGAGAGGCTTTGACGCGGAGG
>Ga0206902_10042_pt1 | contig 35647 bp, 37 predicted proteins | sample Alteio_BWOrgHeat_44_FD_153242 | JGI IMG/M metagenome (GOLD analysis project Ga0206902, IMG submission 153242) | Enriched cells from forest soil in Barre Woods Harvard Forest LTER site, Petersham, Massachusetts, United States -... | ecosystem: Environmental > Terrestrial > Soil > Temperate forest >... | reverse complement strand
GTGTTGGGATAAAACTACGGGTGACCAGTAATGTGGTTTTGGCCTACGAGATCGGGTTTAGGAAATTATTTACAGACTACCTGGATGATGTCAGCAAGCGATATGTCGATCAAGCGACGCTGCTGGCCGCCAAAGGTCCCGTAGCGGTAGAGATGGCATATCGTGGAGACGAAATTAAAAATGGCGCTTCTTACCCCGCCGCAGGTTCTCTCCGGGGGAACTCTAAATATAACGATTGGTACTATTTTTCCGGCATTCGCGTGAGCATAAGTTTTGGAAACGGATATACCGGGGAAGGGTCGGAACGATCAGGAAAGAGCCGTACTGATTGTCCAAAAAATGTTTATTGAGCCATCCATTTTTACCGGCTAAACTTCCATTCATGCCTATTCTCCCTTTTTAATAAATGGTTTTTAATCCCGGCAGAGTTTTATTTTTGTTTCAAATAAATCATTCATGAGTTATCGCAACCTCCGGGAATTTCTGAGCAGGCTGGAAGATGAGGGGGAATTGTTGCGAATCAACTCATACGTGAACCCCCGTTTAGAAATTGCAGAGATCACAGACCGCTTCAGCAAATCTTCCCATAGCAATAAAGCATTGTTATTTGAGAATACAGGTTATGATTTTCCTGTCCTGATGAATGCATATGGGAGTGAAAAAAGAATGTGTATGGCGCTGGGCGTGAATGCCCTCGATGATGTTACGAAGGAAATTGAAAACCTGTTCAAATTATTATCTGCGCCCAAGGAAGGAATTATCGACAAATTGAAATTATTACCCAAGTTGAATCAATTTGCCGGGTGGATGCCGAAGGTGAAAAGCGGGAGAGGGGAATGCCAGGAAATAATTCTTAGCACTCCGGATATCACGCAATTGCCTGTTATCACCTGCTGGCCCAAGGACGGTGGCCCGTTTGTGACTTTACCGGTCATTCATACTAAAGATCCAACCAGTGGGATCCGGAATGTTGGTATGTACCGGATGCAAATCTTTGGACCCGCCCTGACTGGCATGCATTGGCACAAGCATAAGGTCAGTGCAAGGCATTTTTCTGAATATAAGAAACTCAATCGGAAAATGCCGGTAGCAGTTGCCTTGGGAGGCGATCCGGTCTACGCCTATTGCGCAACGGCGCCTTTGCCTGAAAACGTAGACGAATATATGCTTGCAGGGTTTTTGCGGAAGCAAAAAGTCGAATTGGTAAAATGCATAACCCAAGCTGAAATTGAGGTTCCCGCCGATGCTGATTTCATTATAGAAGGTTTCGTAGACCCGAATGATGATTTAATTTGGGAAGGGCCGTTCGGCGATCATACCGGTTATTATTCATTGCCGGACTGGTATCCCCGCTTTCATATTACCTGTATCACTCACCGTAAGAATCCGATTTATCCCGCCACCATAGTAGGCATTCCGCCGCAGGAAGATGCCTGGTTGGGAAAAGCAACAGAAAGGATATTTCTCGCGCCAATAAAAATGACACTGGTCCCGGAAATTATAGATATGGAAATGCCTGTCGAAGGGGTATTTCATAACCTGGTGATTGCTCAGATACACAAGGATTATGCAGGGCAGGCGCAGAAAGTGATGAATGCCATGTGGGGTGCCGGTCAGATGATGTTCAATAAGATTCTGGTGATCACTGATGAGCAGGTGAAAATCACCAACTATTTGGAACTGGCGTCTTATGTGTTTAAAAACCTCAATCCAGTTACGGATATATTTTTCTCTCAGGGACCCATGGATGTGCTCGATCACAGTTGCAGCAAATTAGGGTTTGGAGGAAAAATGTGCATCGACGGGACGAAAAAAATGGAAGAAGAAGTTGACGAACGTTTCGGAACAGAAACTGGTAACTGGGCATCCGAAGCCATTTTTGTGGGTGATAAATTAAAGAATACATATCCTGAAATTACTGAAGTAAATGTTGATTTATTAAAAAGGGACATTCCCTGCCTCCTTGTTGCGGTCAGAAAAAACAAAGCAGGACACATCCGGGAGTTGCACCAGCAAATCGGCGAATTCGCAAGCAGGATAAAAATAATTTTGTACGTAGAACATACCGTGGATGTAAACGATTTGGCAACGGCATTATGGCGCTTTTGCAATAACCTTGATCCTAAACGGGATCATTTCTATGCCCGCCAGTCAGCCGGCGACAATCGTCCTGCATGCCTGGGTCTGGACGGAACGCGAAAAACCAAAGAGTTTGATAACTTTAACCGGGACTGGCCAAACATCATTGTGGCAGACGATACAACCATTCAGGCCGTTGATAAAAAATGGGACGATCTCAATGCTGGGCCATTTATTGCATCACCATCTTTAAAGTTTAAGGATCAGGTATACGGATACGGAGCTGCTGTGGAATAGCCTTGGCATTTTTTGTATCTATTATTTAAAATCATGAACAGAAAATTACTTTGTCTTGCGTCATTAATTTCATCTTTGGTTTTTTGCGTCTCTGCACAACATGCGGGGATAATGACGCCCGACACCACCAAAACACTGCTCTGGAAAATTTCCGGTCACAACCTGGCAAAACCTTCCTATTTATTTGGCACCATGCATATTCTTTGCGCCGACGATGCAAAGTTGAGCGACGGTTTAAAAAAAGCTATCAGCGATTGCGAGGAATTATATTTTGAAATTGATTTAAGCGATATGAAAGGAATGCTGAACTCTTTACAGTATCTCCGGATGAACGATGAAACAAAATTGTCCGATCTGTTAAGCGCTGCTGACTATGCAAAAGTAAAGTCGTATTTTTCAAAGCATGTTTCCATGCTTCCGTTCGGGATGCTGGAACGCTTTAAACCTTTGCTGATAAGCAGCATGATAGAAGAGCAGGGTATGCGCTGCCAGTCGACGGATGGCATGGAAATGGAAATTATGAAGGACGCGAATGCTGAAAATAAGAAAATTAACGGGCTCGAGACGGTTGAATTCCAGGCACAGTTGTTTGACAGCATTCCTTATCAAAAACAGGCCAAGGATTTGGTAAATTATATCGACAGCATCGATCAGTATACAAAAAGTATGGATACCCTGATGCAGGTGTACAAGACCCAGGATTTGAATAAAATCAACGAACTTTCCCGGACTGGTGACCCTACGGTAACCGATTACATCGATCTTTTGCTTAACGACAGGAATAAAAGCTGGGTTAATAAAATGAAAACCATCTTGCCTGGTAAATCAATATTATTCGCTGTAGGCGCGGCCCATTTACCCGGTGAAAAGGGCGTTATTGAATTGCTTCGGGAAAACGGATATTCGGTAACACCAATGAAAAATTAGCAGGATAGGCTTCTGGTACCTAAATTCTTTCTAAACCGCTAAAGAAAAAATCGCCTTCAATCTTTGCATTTTCGTCGCTGTCGCTGCCATGAATGGCATTCTCCCCCAACGAAGAAGCATATAATTTCCTGATGGTGCCTTCGGCTGCTTTGGCAGGATCAGTTGCTCCGATCAATGTTCTGAAATCTGCGACAGCATTGTCTTTTTCCAGAATTGCTGCTACGATTGCGCCACTGCTCATAAAATCGACCAATTCCTGAAAAAACCCACGTTCTCTGTGAATGGCATAAAATTCGCCCGCTTTTTCTGCTGACAATTTTGTCAGTTTCAAGGCAATGATTTTGAAACCCGCCTTGGCTATTTTGTCGATGATAAGTCCCGTATACCCTTTCGAAAAAGCATCTGGCTTGATCATGGTAAATGTCCTGTTATTCATAAAGCCTATTTTTTGGGATGCAAAAATAGGATAATTCGTGTTAGATATTGGTTAATAGTTGGTCGATTCTCGCCAATGCCATATACTTCTTGGATGAACATTTCCTAAACTGGTTTTTATTACGCACCTTTGCAGCCGTTTTGTATGAAAAAAATAGAAGAAATAATCCCATTTTTGAATGAGCCGAGAAAAATTGTCATTGTCATGCATCTCAAGCCGGACGCCGACGCCATGGGCTCTTCTCTAGGTTTATTTCATTTTCTCTCACAGTTAGGGCATGCTGTACAGGTTGTTTCACCCACCAATTGGGCTGAATGGCTCAAATGGATGCCTGGTGCTGACGGAGTAATAGATTATGAATTGAACACGCAACACGTAAACAAGTTGTTGGACGATGCGGACTGGGTATTTTGTTTGGACTTCAATACACTGGTCCGGACCAGGCATATGGCCATGAAATTGAAGAGGCTTTCTGCGGATAAAATTCTTATTGACCATCACCAGGAACCTTCGGCGGAAGATTTTGCGTATGGAGTAAGCATCACGGAGAAAAGTTCTACTTCGGAAATGGTCTATGATTTTATACTCGCGTCGGGTCATGCATCGAAAATCAATATCCCCATAGCAGAATGTCTGTATGCCGGCGTAATGACAGACACCGGTTCATTCCGGTTCTCTTCTTCCACGGCTTCCGTGCATCGGATGGTTGCAGGACTTAAGGACATCGGATTGCAGCACAGTAAGATTCATGAAGAGCTGTTTGATAATTTTTTGGAAAACCGCCTTCGCTTTATCGGGCATGTGTTGCAAAACTGCATGGATATCTATTATGAATACAATGCGGCGCTGATATCCATTCCCTGGAAAGATTTAGTTAAATATGAAATTAAAACGGGAGATACGGAAGGCCTTGTAAATTACCCGTTGACAATAAAAGGAATTAAGCTGGTTGCCTTGATTATTGACAGGAATGAAGAAATAAAATGTTCATTCCGCAGTAAAGATAATTTTGATGTTAATTCTTTTGCAAGAAAATATTTTGAAGGTGGTGGTCATGTGAACGCTGCTGGCGGACGGAGCAGCGGTACTTTGGATCAAACCATTCAGCAATTTATTCGCGCAATGAAAGAAAGCGAATTGCAATTACAATAATTATAAATTATAACAATGAAAAAAAGAGCTTCGTATTTACTTGTTTTTTTAACCTTAGCTGCATTAACTGCTTGCAACAATAACGGATTTAAAAAAACCAAAAGTGGTCTACTCTACAAAATAATTTCTGATGGTAAAGGAGAGCCAGTAAAAAAAGGACAGTTTATAAAATTCAACTACACGCAAAAAGTGCATGATTCGCTTTTGTTTTCCACCATCAACATGCCAATCCCGGCATATACCCGGGTGGATAGCGTAGGACCTGTTTACAGCGTGGTAGAAGTATTTACCATGCTCAGAAAAGGGGATAGTGTGGAAGTTGTTCAAACCGGGGACAGCCTTGAAAAGAAATTTCATCAGCCGCTTCCTCCCTATATCAAGAAAAAAGACAAACTGGTGGTGACCATGAAGGTGCTTGATGTATTTACTGCCGATAGCTTACTGATAAAAGACCGGCAGAAGCTGGTGGATGTTGAAAAAGCCAAAGAAATATCGGACATTCAGGACTACCTGAAGAAAAATAATTTTACCGGCGTGCAACAAACGACGGCGGGAAATTTTTATCTTATTACCACCCATGGCAACGGCCCCAAAGCGGATACGGGAAAAAAGGTTTCAGTACGTTACACAGGCACCAACATGCAAGGGGAATTCTTTGATTCCAACATAGATAGCACCAAACAAATTCAGCGGCATCCCCTGACTCCATTTGAATTTGTTATCGGGCGAGGAGGCGCTGTGCCTGGTATGATCGATGCGATAAACAATAACTTACGGGAAGGTGATGCGGGAAAACTTTTTATTCCTGGTCTGAACGGTTACGGACAACAGGGCGCCGGTACGGTAATTAAACCATTTGAAAATTTGATCTTCGATGTCATCATTGACAGCGTTAGGGTTGCGCCGCCGCCAATGCCGCGTAATTTTAATCCGAGGATGCCAATGAATAGGGGCCAGCTGCAGGCACCCCACAGATAAAAGTATGGCTTGAACGATTGAATGGCTGTAAACTTGACGCAAAAGTCGGTTAACAGCCTTTCAACGATTCAACCAAGCGCGCAGCCTCCTTTGCCTCCTTTACGTCATGGACCCTGAGAATGTTCGCCCCATTCATTAGCGCGATGGTGTGCAACGCGGTGGTACCATTCAAAGCCTGGTCTGCTGTTACCCCCAGTGTTTTATAGATGGTAGACTTTCTGGAAATGCCAACCATCAAAGGTCTTTTCAGCAAGGTAAATACAGAAAGTTTTCGGAGTAGTTCAAAGTTATGCCGCGTATTTTTTCCAAATCCAAAACCCGGATCTAGGATAACATCATTGATTCCTGCTTTTCTGCAGGCATCGATTCGTTCTATAAAAAAATCAAGTATTTCTGTGATAACATTTTCATAATGGATGTCTTCCTGCATGGTTTTCGGAGTTCCTTTTATATGCATACACACGTACGGAACTTTCAGTTGTCCGATCACGGTCAACATATTATCATCAAATGTTCCTCCGCTGATGTCGTTGACGATGCGGGCACCCCTTTCCACGCATTCTTTGGCAACAGCAGCATGAAAAGTATCAACGGAAATGATTAGGTCTGGGAAGTGTCCGTGAACCAAGGAAATTACTCGGGTAACTCTTTTTAGTTCTTCCTCCGCACTCAATAGCCGGGACCGGGGTCTGGTGCTTTGACCACCGACGTCCACCATGTCCACACCGACTTCAATCATTTTTTCAACGGCTTTCAGTATATCCTGCTCGCTGGCAAAACGGCTACCCTCATAGAATGAATCCGGCGTTACGTTGATAATTCCCATTACCAGCGGTTTATCTATAATAACCAGTTTCCCGTTGCCGTTCAAAGTGAACATTGCGCGTTATCTTTGCATTTGATGATTAAAATTCAACATAAAAATTGAAAGTAGCAGAAATTTTGAAAATGGACACCACTTACAGCCAATACGATAAGACAGTCAGCACGTGCAAACAGATTTTTATCGGCAAAACAAAAGATTACGGAACATCCTGGCGGGTCTTGCGCAACATTTCGATCGTTGATCAGATTTTCATTAAGGCACAACGCATTCGGACCATTCAGCAAAAAGCTGACCAGCGCGTAGGGGACAATATCGCCGACGAATTCAGGGGGATTGTAAATTATGGAGTTATCGGTCTCATCCAATTAGAGTTTCATAACGAATCGGTGGAAGAATTGCCGGTAGAAGAGGTGGAAAAATTATTTGATGACAAAATCACTCACTCCAAAAAAACCATGATGGATAAAAACCACGATTATGGCGAAGCATGGAGGGATATGAGTCAGGAAAGTTTTGTGGATTTGATATTGATGAAACTGCTCCGTGTCAAGCAAATTATTTCCAATAACGGAAAAACAATAATCAGCGAAGGCATTGACGCGAATTTCGTTGATATCATCAATTATTCCGTGTTTGCCCTGATATTATTAACCGAAGGAAAGCATGCGGGCTAACGCCGGGGTTACCTTAATAACCACCGCATACCATACGCGTAATATTACTTGGAAGAACTTGTGGTTGGAATGGCAGGCTACGGCACAAAAGCGACAAAAGATAAAACAGATTTATGAAACTATTGGTAAACACAAGCAGGGTAATTGTCGGGATTCTTTTCATTTTTTCGGGCTTGATCAAAGCCAACGACCCGCTCGGCCTAAGTTATAAAATGGAAGAGTTTTTTGACGTCTGGCATTTTCATTGGCTGGACAATTTTACCTTAATGTTTGCGGTCGTTATGATTGTTTTTGAAATTGTTGCAGGAGTTTCTATTTTGCTGGGATGGCGGATGAAACTCTTCAGCTGGCTGTTATTATTGCTGATTATTTTTTTTACCTTTCTTACGGGCTATGCATTTTTGTCGGGTAAAATCCATGAATGCGGATGTTTTGGCAACTGCATTCCCCTGACATCCGGCGAATCGTTTACAAAAGATTTGGTATTGCTGGTACTGATTTTGTTCTTATTCATTTACCAAAAAAATATAAAGCCCGTTTTTTCGTCATTAATCAATATTGCTTCGCTGCTGCTGGTCACCGTGTTTGCTTTTTCGATGCAATGGTTTGTGTTGCACCAACTACCGGTAATAGACTGTCTTCCGTATAAGATCGGAAACAATATTATAGAAAAGATGAAGCCGCCCCCCGATGCCGTTCCGGACAGTTCTGTGATTTCATTCGTTTATGAAAAACAGGGCAAACAGGTCGAATTTACCGCAGACAAGTTCCCTTCCGATTTTAATGATTCTTACAAATTCATAAAACGCTACGACAAATTAATAAGAAAGGGAAATGCTGAATCAGAAATAAAAGACTTTAATTTATTTGCAGCATCCGGAAATGATACAACGATGGATATCCTGGAGCGGAAGGGGTACAAAATATTCCTTTTTGCAAAGGAAATCCCTGAACCGGATCCCGCCTGGAATAAAGAATTTGCTATTGTGCTTTCATTGGCTGAAACAAAAAACATTCCTGTCTATCTTATTACGGCCAATGATGTTGACGCAGCAAATTTCCTGGCTACAAACAACCTGCAGGGAAAAATAACGTTTTTTAAATGCGATGCCACAGCCATCAAAACCGCGGCCAGGGTAAATCCGACATTGTATTTGCTGAAGCAGGCGAATATTTTGAACAAATGGAGCGCTGCTGATTTTGAGAATTCACTGGAAAGCATCAACGAGTTGCCAGTTCAATGAATATATCTTCAGTTGTAGTACTTACGAAAAGAGGGGAATGTGAATTACAAGATTGTATTTCAGTGGAAGACCGGGTTATTTGATAACCACTTCTTTGACCACTTTATCTCCAAGAGCTTCATTCACCCGCTGGATAATTTTTTCTTTTTGGTACAGTAACTCCTGCTTCAATGGCGCGACCGAAGTATTTATGAAAAGAGTGCTCCCCTGAATTTCTATTTTGTCAGTGTATCTGGCCACTGTTTTACCCATTATTTTTTCCCAGGCATCTTCAATCTGCAATGCTTGCATGGATCCTTTCAACTTGCTATGATTTAAGAATTGTTTTACCGCCTCCGCCAATGAATATTCGCCCATCGCACAAAGGTAGCGATTTGGACCATGAAAATGTGGAACACAAAATGTCCATTATATTTTAGCCGAAGTTGCCCGAAGACTTTAATAATTTTCTAAATGAAAATAATCTTTACATTTAAATCTTCTTTTAAAAAATAAGGTATGAAAAAACTAATCCTTGCGCTTCTTATTCTCATGGTCACCATTGATGATTTTTCGCAGGCCGGGTATATTCCGTCTCCGGAAAACCTGCAAGCGAGAAAATGGTTTGACAGCGCACGATTCGGAATGTTTATCCATTGGGGCGCTTTCAGCGTTCCCGGCGCAGGGGAATGGGTGATGAATGACAGGAATATAAAGGTCGACGACTATAAAAGGCTAATAAAATTTTTTAGCCCCGTGGATTTCGACGCACAGCGATGGGTAAGCACCGCCAAGAATGCCGGTATGCAATACATCACCCTAATAACACGTCATCATGATGGGTTCAGCGACTGGGATACCAAACAATCAGACTGGAAAATCACCAATACGCATTGGGGTAAAGACGCGGTAAAATTAATTGCGGAAGAATGCCACAAACAGGGCATCAGGCTTTTTGTTTACTATTCGTTGTTGGATTGGGTGCGTGAAGATTATCCGCATGAAACGGGCCGGACCGGACAGCAGGCGGGGAGAAAAGGGCACGGGGATTATGAACACTATTTGCAGTTTATGAAAAACCAATTAACAGAATTGCTGACCAATTATGGCGAAATTTCGGGGGTTTGGTTTGACGGGTACTGGGATCAGACTGCTCCGGAAGGAGCGACGGATCGCAGTTCGCGCATCAACTGGAAGCTTGATGAAATATACAGTCTTATTCACAAATTACAGCCACAATGCCTAATTGGAAACAACCATCACCTGACGCCATTTCCCGGGGAAGATTTTCAAATGTTTGAAAGGGATTTGCCGGGAGAAAATAAGTCCGGATTGAGCTACCAGGAAGTTTCCAGTAAAATGCCGCTAGAAACCTGCGAAACCATGAACGGTTCATGGGGGTTTAATATAACTGACGACAGCTACAAAAGCGTAAAAGAATTAATACAGTTGCTGGTAAAAGATGCAGGTCTGGGAGCAAATTTATTATTGAACATCGGACCCATGCCTAACGGTGAAATACAACCGGAATTTGGCCAAAGACTTAGAGCAATGGGCGACTGGTTGAAAATTAATGGAGAAACCATTTATGGAACGAGCGCTGGCTTTATCAGGCCGCAGCAGTGGGGGGCGGTAACTCAAAAAGGCGCCAAGGTCTATCTGCACATATTCAATGCGGTTGATGATAAACTTTTTTTGAAAATTCCATTCAGAATTAAAACAGCAAAACTTTTTTTGGGAGGGAAACCTGTAAAATTTCAGCTGTTGTCGGATAGTTATGCAATGATTGATCTGAGCCTGGTTCAGAAAGATGACGTGGACACCATCATTGAGCTTGAGGTATCAAAATAATTTTAGTGTAAGGCTTTGATAACGTTGTTTATGATCATTAAAAACATTCCGGCAAAGCCGAGAAGGAAAAAGCCGAACAAAGTTATTTTGATGAAAATTTTTGAATGGGAGCCTTCGGGAATTTGGAAATTGTTTTTCATGATGTTTGGATTTGATTGGATATACTAAATTAATAATCAATAATATTTGATCAAAGGAAAAACTACGAAGGATAATTACGGTTTCACATAGTAATTTCAGCAACCCCTTGCTGTTGTCTACCAGCTTCTGAGTTGAGTGATTTCAAAAGTCCATTCCGGAGTATGAATGTGGCATTGTTCATTTCATACCAGGGAATGTTTTCTGCTGGTTTGTTCACCCAATTGATAAGAATGATGGTTGTTATCGCAAAAGACTATTTCGGAATAGTGCTGTTCGGCGTAAAGATATTCTGCGCGAAATCTCATAATCGCATCAGCGCATTGCTGCAAGTCTCTGTTGCCGACAGATACCTCCCGGAAAGCATATTGCACGGTTTGATTTCTTTTGAGTAACCCGTTGTATAAGTAAATGGTTTTGCTTTTTTTTAAAGGCAAACTTTGTGATCAGGCACCAAAAATCCCCGACCCGGGATTTATTCTCCGGAATCCTTCCGGCCGGGGTATTTGTTTAATACGGGTGTATTTGTTTATCGGGATTGAATCCAGATTCGCTGAAGCAACCATTGTATTAAGGGATCCCTGCCTGCATGCTGCAAAAAATGGTAAAATAATTATCAGAATGAGGATACGCTTCATATCTTTATTTTTGTTGGTGTTGTTGCATGGGATTTGAGCAGGGTTATTTTCCAAATAAACAAGTTGTTAAAATAATATGTCAAACATTCTGATTATAGACGATGAAAAAGCGATCCGCAAGACACTAATTGAGATTCTTTCCTATGAAGGCTATAAAATGGATGAAGCGGGTGACGGTGAAGAAGCATTAAAGAAGTTTCGCGATGTGGAATACGACGTGGTGCTTTGTGATATTAAAATGCCAAAAATGGATGGCATCGAATTTTTAGAAAAGGCGAAGGAATTGAATCATGATGTGCCCATCATCATGATCTCGGGCCATGGCACCATTGAGACTGCCGTTGAGGCGGTAAAAAAAGGCGCTTATGATTATATTTCCAAACCACCGGATTTGAATCGCCTGCTGATCACCATTCGCAATGCCATGGACAAAACGAGCCTTGTTGCAGAAACAAAAGTGCTGAAACGCAGGGTAAGTAAAGTACAAGAGATGGTTGGAGCTTCCGCTCCGATCCAAAAAATAAAAGAAACAATTGATAAGGTTGCGCCCACTGATGCCCGCATCTTGATTACCGGGGATAACGGGGTGGGCAAGGAGCTGGTGGCTCGCTGGGTGCATGAAAAGAGCAATCGCTCGAGCGGGCAGCTGGTTGAAGTGAATTGCGCAGCCATTCCGGGAGAACTGATTGAAAGCGAACTTTTCGGGCATGAAAAGGGTTCGTTCACTTCGGCGGTAAAGCAACGCATCGGAAAATTTGAGCAGGCCAGCGGGGGTACACTTTTTCTGGACGAGATTGGCGATATGAGCATGAACGCGCAGGCAAAAGTGCTGCGCGCATTGCAGGAAGGGAAAATTACCCGCGTGGGTGGTGATAAAGACATTAACGTGGACACCCGCGTGATAGCGGCAACGAATAAAGATTTGCTCCAGGAAGTGGAAGAAAAGAAATTCAGGCTTGATTTGTATCATCGGTTGAGCGTAATCATCATCCATGTTCCTTCTCTTAATGAAAGAAAAGACGATATCCCCCTGTTGATCGACAAATTTCTTACAGACATCTGCGCTGACTATGGAATTGCCAGGAAACAAATGGAAGATGATGCCGTAAAGACCTTGCAAAAACACAACTGGACAGGCAACATTCGTGAGCTGCGCAACGTAGTGGAAAGGTTGGTCATCCTATCCGGCAAAGTCATCAAGGCTGCCGATGTGGAAAGCTATGTACTTCCGCAAAAATGAATGTCCGACTGTTCAATGTGAAAAAATAAAATGCTGTCACTTCAGCCCCTGGTTACGGCGAACTTCGGTATTGCATGAGGCAGCGATATCTTGCCAGTGAAAATTCTCATGGAGGTAAAATGGAAAACATATATTGTATAAGCGGGCTTGGTGCGGATGAGAGGGTTTTTCATAATTTAAAGATCCCCGGGTTCAGCCTTAGATACGTGGAATGGCTGATTCCTGAAAAAAAGGAGACCATCCAGGCATACAGCCAGCGCATGGGCCTGCAAATAAAGGAGGAGAACCCGTTCTTGATGGGCGTTTCATTTGGAGGCATGATGGCGATAGAAATAGCAAAACAAAAACGATCTCGCCAGATCATTATCATATCCAGCATCAAATCTCGTTTCGAGCTCCCCGAATGGATGAGAATCAGCGGTAAGTTCAATTTAAGTGCGCTGGTTCCGTCACGATCTCCAGGATGGATTTCACCTTTCACCAATTATTATCTTGGAGCAAAAACGGCAGCAGAAAAAGAATTGGCGGCGAATTTTCGTCAAATGGTTTCTCCCGTTTATTTGCGTTGGGCTATTGACAAAGTAATCAACTGGCAAAATGAAATTCAACCGGCACCCATTTTTCATCTTCATGGAACCGATGATAGAACATTTCCCATAAAAAATATCAAGCCGGATTATGTAGTCCAAAAGGGCGGCCATTTTATGGTGCTAAACAGGGCGGCTGAAATCAGTTCAGCGATTAAAAATGCTCTCTGATTCGGGCAGATTGCCAGGAATTGCATGGTTTACAGACAACGAATTCATCCTGGATAAACGGATTGCCTGATAATCCTGCATTGCGCTATTTTAACATCAATCCCATCTTCACATAGAATTATCAAATATCAATTGCCAATTATCAATTATGATGGTATTTTTGCACGAATTTTAAAATCGCCTACATGACTGCTCATCAGGTTTTTGTTCTTGTTCTCATTCAATTGATTATACTCTTGCTGCCTGCGGTCGGATTAGCAAAAATGTTTGAAAAAGCCGGGGTGGACGGATGGAAGGCATTTGTTCCTTTCTACAATACCTGGGTCATGCAGAAACTTGCGCAACGTCCGGAGCATTGGGTTTTCTGGCAACTGATTCCAGTCGCTGGTTGGTTTATCTCTATGGGCATTTTTATTGAGTTTGTGAAGACTTTTGGCAAATTCAGGTTATACGAACACGCCCTTTCTGCGCTTCTTCCTGTGGTATATTTTCCGTACGTAGGCTATAATAAAGATGATAGATTTCTTGGTCCGGGAGTGGTAATAAAACATAAAAAAACCACGGCGCGGGAGTGGATAGACGCTGGCGTGTTTGCCGTGGTGGCTGCGGTTCTTATCCGCACGTTTGTGTTTGAAGCCTATGTCATTCCAACGCCGTCCATGGAAAAAACCTTACTGGTAAACGATTTTTTGTTCGTGAGCAAATTCAGTTACGGACCCAGGCTGCCCAACACACCACTGGCGCTTCCTTTCGTGCACCATTCAATTCCTTATACCAATGCGGATTCCTATGTAGAATGGATTAAAGTACCTTATACGCGATGGTTCTCTTCCCCCATAAAAAGAAATGATGTTGTCGTCTTTAATTTTCCGGCGGGGGACACCGTCATCAACCGGGAAGAATTCCAGTCACAAATAACCTTTTATCAGGCCTGCCGGGATCTGGGCCATGGAAATGCGGACAGCGGGAGACAAATTATTCTGAGTGATCCTGATGATTATCCTATTGTGACCAGGCCGGTTGACAAACAGGAAAATTATATCAAACGGTGCGTGGGCGTATCAGGGGATACCATACAAATCAAGGAGGACGTGGTTTATATTAACGGTGAGCGGCAGGAGCCGCCGCCAAATTCCGAGCTGTATTTTTTTGTAACGACCAATGGTCAGCAACTGGATGCTGATGTTATGAAAGAACAGTACAACCTTGACATCGACAAAGGAGATTATGCAGCTACCGGAAAGCCAAACCAGTTCCGGATGCTGCTGACTCATGCGGCAGAAGAAAAAATGCTAAACGTCGGACTCATTAAAAGTCTTTGGCTGGATACGGCGTACAACGAAGACCCCTATGGGGTAATGCCGTATGACAACTATCATCATTGGAAACGCGATAATTTTGGTCCGGTTTGGATTCCCAGGAAAGGAGCTACAATTTTACTGACAGCAGAAAATTATGCTATGTATGAGCGAGCCATTCGCACCTATGAAAATAACAAACTTGAATTCAGGAATGGTAATTTTTATATCAACGATAAGGAAACCAACCAGTACACTTTCAAAATGGACTATTACTGGATGATGGGAGATAACCGCCAGGATTCACAAGATTCGCGGTATTGGGGATTCGTTCCTGAAGACCATGTTGTCGGCAGCGCATCATTGATATGGATGAGTTTTGATCATGGGGTTCGCTGGAAGCGCTTGTTTAACAGGATAAAGTAAGTTGTTCTGCGCGTCTTCCATGGACGCTCCTTTTTAATTCCGGTTTAGGGCTTTCTTGATCAGCTATGCAAAAAAAAAAGCAAACATTTTCTTTTGAAATTTTTGATTCTGCCGGCGAACTTGAGGCAGCGGATGCCGCGCTGTTATCATCCGCACAACAGGCAACGCAAACGGCTTACGCACCATACTCTCGGTTTCGCGTAGCTGCAGTCGCCAGATTATCCAGCGGGAAGACGGTCATTGGCACCAATCAGGAAAACGCATCGTTTCCTGCGGGCATTTGCGCAGAAAGGGTACTCTTGTCGGTTGTTTCATCACAGGCGACCCAGGATCTTATTCAGGCCATTGCCATCAGTTACAGCAATGAAACCGGGAAAAGTGATCGTCCCATTTCCCCTTGCGGGATTTGCAGGCAATCCTTACAGGAGTATGAACAACGCTACCATCAACCGATAAGGCTCATCCTGGGTGGTCTGCATGGAAAGATATATATCATTCCCAAGGCCTCTTTATTATTGCCGCTGGCCTTTACCAGTGATGAATTACAATAAGAAAATAGATCGCTTACTAGGCGTAAGACTCCAAAGGACTGGATTCCATTTCCCAATTCCTTTAATCCGCCGGAAGCGTTAATTCGTTCTGCGAAACGGTCGATACGGGGCAGAAATAAAAACCTGCAATTTGCTAAAGACCGTCTTGCTTAATTTCAAAAATGTTTATATTAGACTAAATTCTTAAACCAAACCGATTGTTATGTCTCAAACTTTACCAGCACCTTCGTTTTCATCCCAGCGTCTTTATTCACTCGATGCACTTCGCGGTTTTGACATGTTCTGGATTATGGGAGCAGAAGAAATAGTTCATGGGTTTGCGAAAGTGACCGGCAATTCTTTTTGGGCAGGCTTTTCGAACCAGCTGACGCATCCTGACTGGAACGGATTTCACCTTTACGATCTTATCTTTCCCTTATTCCTTTTTATTGCGGGAGTGGCAACGCCATATTCGGTGGGAAAAGAACTGGAAGCAGGCGCAAGCAAGGAGCGAATAATTGGTCGTGTGGTCAGGAGGGGATTGCTACTGGTGCTGATAGGGGTACTTTATAATAACGGATTGTATTTGCGACCTTTTTCTGAAATCAGGTTTGGAAGCGTTCTTGGACGAATTGGTCTTGCTTATATGTTTGCCAACATCATTGCCCTGTATACAAAACAAGTTGGTCAGATCATTTGGTTTTGTGCATTGCTCATCGGGTATTGGCTGTTATTGAAATTTACGTCAGCTCCCGGATTTCCCCGGGGTGATTTAACCATGCAGGGAAATTTTGCATCTTATATTGATCGTTCTGTAATTCCCGGCCATTTGTATTTGGGAATCCATGATCCGGAAGGGTTGGTTTCGACCATTCCGGCTATTGGTACCGGCTTGTTGGGAATCATTACAGGGTATTTCCTGAAAACGAACCCGATGAAGCAGACACAAAAAGTCTTACGGTTATTGATTGCCGGTATTTTATTTCTGGCGCTGGCGCAATTATGGAACCTTGATTTTCCCATCAATAAAAATTTGTGGACGAGTTCGTTTGTGCTTGAAGTAGGTGGATTAAGCTTAATCTTGCTTTCCATTTTTTATTATGTTATCGATGTCCTGGGGTATAAAAAATGGGCTTTCTTTTTTAGAATAATCGGAATGAATTCCATTCTCATTTATATTTCCGGTCATTTTATTGACTGGGAATATACTACCAATGGTCTATTCAAATGGCTAGGCCAATTGATCGGTGATCCCTGGAATATTGTAATCATGGCCTGCTGCTATGTTTTTGTGAAATGGCTTTTCCTGTATTTCATGTATAAAAAGAAAGTGTTCCTAAGGGTTTGATTTTTATTTTTATCCAGATTATTTATGCGTGTATTGATCACAGTGATAGCAGCTTTTTTCCTGTTTTCGGTCAGTGTTTATTCCCAAAGTCCACAGAGCGCGGATGAAATCATGACTGCAGCCTTTCGGACAGCTTCCAAGGAGAATAAAAAAGTTTTTATCATCTTCCACGCATCCTGGTGCGGGTGGTGTCACAAAATGGACAGCTCGATGAATGATGCCACATGCAAAAAATTTTTTGATGACAATTTTGTTGTGCGGCATCTTGATGTAGATGAATATAAAGAACAAAATAAAGTGCTTCAAAATCCGGGTGCGGACGCCTGGAGAACAAAATATCATGGTGACAGCGTGGGTATTCCGTTTTGGCTAGTCTTTGATAAAGATGGAAAGTTACTCGCGGATTCAAAATTGCGGCCAGACGGCGCGTTGTCAGATCTTAGTGGTGATAACGTAGGTTGTCCAGCAGAAGAAAAGGAAGTTGATTATTTTCTTAAGGTCTTGCAATTGACCACCGCAATCAGTGCGCAGCAGGAAGCAGCAATTAGGAAACGATTCAGGCAGAATGCGCAATAGTCGTAGGACCCCGGAAATCCTGTATGGTCCTGGCGCCATAGGGATTTTCGTTTTAGCGCCAAATTATAGGGTTATCAATTGGTATTTTACCTTGAGTTCATCCAGGTGTTCATGGATCCGTTCATTGTGTGTATCCGTAATAAAAACCTGTCCGCTGTTTTTTATGCATACCCAATGCAGCAAATTATCCATTCTTATTTCATCCAGCTTTTCAAACACGTCATCAAGGAGCAGGAGGGGAGCAAATCCTTTTCTATGGTGTAGTATTTCAAATTCCGCCAGTTTCAGGGCAAATAATAAACTTTTTCGTTGACCTTGCGACGCCACGTTCTTAAACATTTGGTTATTGAACGTCATCTCGATATCGTCTTTATGAATTCCTGCATTGGTCCGCTGTAGCAGTAAATCCTTTTCGCGGAATTGTTTTAATAACCCGGCAAAGGGTGTCTGCGCCAGCTGGCTGGAATAAGAAATGCTGACAGGTTCGCCGGATCCGGAAATTTCATCATAATATTCTTTTACAAGCCGGAGCAGGTCTTCTAACAGCTCAGCGCGTTTTTCGAATACATAATTTCCTGTTTCGCAGAGCTGTTCGTCATACACTTGTAATAGCTGGGTATCGTACCTCCCGGTATCGGCGATGGATTTCAGAAAGCCGTTACGTTGCTGGAGAATCCGGTTGTATTCCATCAGACTTTGTAAATATTTCGGGTCGAGCTGGCATATCAAGGAATCCAGAAAGCGGCGTCTTTCTTCACTTCCTTCTGTAATGATCTGCACGTCATCGGGCGCAATAATCACACAGGGAAATTTTCCGATATGTTGCGCAAATTTTTCATAAACATTATCGTCTACAGAGAACTCTTTTTTGCCGGTTTCCCGCAGAACGCAAATGGCCCGCACCGAGGCACCATTCAGTTCAAAATCCCCGTCAATTCGAAACCCCTGCATACCATAGTGTGCGTTTTGCTGGTCTGATTTCGAAAAATAGCTTTTGGTAAAGCACAAGTAATATAGAGCATCCAGCAAATTGGTCTTTCCAATGCCGTTCTTGCCGCTCACGCATACAATTCTTTCGTTAAACCTGAAGGCAGCTTGCGTATAATTCTTGAATTGGATGAGTGATATGTTGGTTATTTTGAACAAGCGATTGCAAGATACTGAACGGTGGGCAGTCAACGATTAGGCCCCTTCGGAAAAGGCCACCCAGGCGAAGAAGTTTCCGGGCTCGGTTTACCGTTTACTAATAGTTGCAATTTCCTTTCTTACCCTTATCTTTGCACACTCAAATTTTAGCAAAGTGGCTTCTAAATTTTCGAAAGAAACTTACCTGTACTGGTATGAGCTCATGCAGCTCATCCGCCAGTTTGAATTAATGGCCGAGGAAAAGTATAAAATGGAAGGCAAAATCCGAGGTTTTTTCCATGCTTATGTGGGTCAGGAGGCTATTGCTGCGGGATGCATGACGGCCACCAGGCAGGATGATCCTTTTATCACCGGCTACCGCGATCATGGCCTGGCCTTGTCCAAAGGGGTGACAGCCAATGCCTGTATGGCAGAACTCTATGGTAAAGCGACCGGTGTGGCAAAAGGAAAGGGGGGCAGTATGCATTTTTTCGGGATTAAAGAACGCTTTTTCGGAGGCCATGGGATAGTAGGAGGGCAGATAGGAGTAGGTGCAGGCATTGCCTTTGCTGAACAATACAAAGGGACCGGCAATGTGGTACTGACTTTTTTCGGTGACGGTGCTGCGCGCCAAGGGGTATTGCATGAAACGTTTAACCTGGCCATGCTTTGGAAGCTGCCTGTTATTTTTATTTGTGAAAATAACAATTATGCTATGGGAACATCCGTCGAAAGGACGTCCAATGTTGTCGATATCTATAAACTGGCGGATTCTTATGAAATGCCGGGTGATTCTGTCGACGGAATGAGCGCCGAAGCGGTCCATGAAGGCGTAACGCGTGCGGTAAAAAGAGCAAGAGACGGTGAAGGTCCCACTTTGCTGGAAATAAAGACTTACCGTTACAAGGGACATTCCATTTCAGATCCCCAGAAATATCGTTCAAAGGAAGAGGTGGAAGAATATAAAGGCCGGGATCCCATCAAAAGCGTCCTGGATACCATTATGGCAAAGAAATACGCGACCAAGGAAGACATTGAAGCCATTGATAAACGCGTTGCAGATACCGTCGAACAGTCTGTAAAATTTGCTGAAGATTCTCCTTGGCCAGATGACGGCGAAGTGTTGAAAGACATTTATATGGACAAAAACTATCCCTTTATCGTGGACTGAGGAAATAAATGACAATTGTCATGGGCAATTGGGCTACTGTTAATTTTAGTAATTACCATAGATTCGTAAAATTTAAATCATGTCAGAAATTAAAAACCCGGCTCATCTTGAAAAAGAAACCAATGTAATTGAGAAGGGGCAAGAGTTTTGGGAAAAATACAGCAAGCCGGTAATGTATGCGATTACGGGAATCGTAATTGTCTTTGCCGCAATTTTAGGATATAAATATATTGTTCAGGAGCCCAATGAAAAAAAAGCCCAGGATGCCATGTTCCAGGCCGAAAACTATTATCGCATGGATTCTGTAAAGCTTGCTTTGAATGGAGACAATATCAACGCCGGGTTTGCAAAAATTATTTCCAAATACAGTGGAACCAGGGCTGCCAATCTTGCCAAATTTTATGCGGGCAGCTGCTATCTTCAATTGGGCGATTTCAATAATGCAGTGAAATACCTCAAAGATTTTTCCACATCGGCATACCAGGTTCAAGCGCGCGCTTACGGCATGCTCGGCGATGCGTATTCCGAATTGAATAAAAAAGAAGACGCCGTAGAGCAGTATAAGAAAGCCGGAACATTGTCGGACAAGGACGATGTGATCTGCCCTGAGTATCTTTTCCGGGCTGGTTATTTGTATGAAAGCATGGGAAAGACCAAAGAAGCCATCGAGATGTACCAGATGATAAAAGATAAATACCCGGGTTCTCAAAGAGGCGCTGAGATTGATAAATACCTGGCGCGATTGGGAGTAACAAAGTAAGGCGGATCGGATTCGGCAAAGGAAAAAGTTACGCTTTGTTCGAAGGGTCTTTGAACCTGATGATGCACATTTTACAATAAGTTATGGCAGAAATAGCTAATAGCAGATTATTAAAAAAAACAGGCGTTCTAAAAAAGGATGCCTGTGTTGTTATTGTCCGTACCGAATGGAATGCTGCTACGGTGGATGAATTAGAAAAAGGCTGCGTCAAAAAATTATCTGCTTCCGGGGTAAGGAAAGTGGACGTCGTGGTTGTTCCCGGTGCGTTTGAGATCCCTTTTGCCATCAGGACATATTGGGATAAAAAGAGAAATTCGAAAAATAAGCCCGATGCATTTATTGCGTTGGGATGTGTACTCCGGGGCGACACCCCGCATTTTGATTACGTATGCAAGGCGGTCACCGACGGCGTGGTCCAATTGAATATGACCTTGCCTGTTCCCACGATTTTTGGCGTTCTGACCGTGGACAACCAGCTGCAGGCTGATGAGCGGATTGGGGGCAAGCATGGCCATAAAGGAGAAGAAGCAGCCGCAACCGCTTTGAAAATGATTTCGTTTTCGCGGGGCTTAAAAAAATAAATAATTTATTCGCATGAAGGTCCAGCTTTTCATACCATGTTTTGTAGACCAGCTTTTTCCGCAGACGGCATTTAACATGGTAAAGGTTCTTGAAAAGGCAGGTTGTACCGTTGAATACAATCCAAACCAAACCTGCTGTGGGCAACCGGCTTTCAATGCAGGTTTTTGGAAAGATGCAAAAGATGTATGCTCGAAATTTATTAAAGATTTTCAAGGAAAAGATTTTATTGTGACGCCGAGCGCTTCTTGCGCCGGGTTTGTCCGAAATTATTACCAGAAATTATTCGGCAATTCTTCTATGCACAATGAAGTGAAAGAGTTGCAAAAGCGAGTAGTTGAGTTTTCTGAATTTCTGGTGAAATTTCTGCATGTTGACGATTTTGGCGCTGTTTTACAGGCCAAGGCTACCTACCACGATTCCTGTGCTGCGTTACGTGAGTGCAAGATTAAAGAAGAGCCAAGAATCCTGCTTTCCAAAGTGAAAGGGTTATCATTGGTGGAGATGCATGAGGTCGAAACCTGTTGCGGTTTTGGCGGCACCTTCGCTGTAAAATTTGAATCAATTTCTTCAGCCATGGCTGATCAAAAAGTCGACAATGCAATAAAAACAGGTGCGGATTATATTATATCAACCGATCTGTCCTGTTTGATGCATCTTGATGGTTATATTAGAAAAAAAGAATTACCGATCCGGACGATGCACCTTGCAGACGTCCTGGCCGCATTTTCTTAACACCGGTTTCTTCATCGTCCCGGAGGTACGCCGGCAATAATCTGGCGGTTCGGGTCCTAATTCTCCATTAACCTTTTTTTATATAACCATAAAAAAACCATCTGCTATGCAGAAGCATACAGATGGTTGAACCCTTAAAACAACCTGTCGCAAGAGTTAAGTATGATAAAAAGAGAATTCCTGAAAGTATATACGCAGAAAAATAAAAACAGATTAAAAAAGACGATTTTTTTTACAAAAATATCCAGGAAAGGGAAATTCTTTAATAAAGGGTTTAAGCACCGACGAAATTTAAAAATCACAGCCCGGCAAAATAATCGTATCCTCTTTCAAACCAATAATCTGCTGGACGTTGGTTGCTAAAGAAAATGGTTCCGATGCGTTTTATGCTTTTTATTCCATATTTAACAGGAATTATCAACCTTAAGGGAAAACCCTGATTCATCGGCAGGGGCTGACGGTTCATCTCATAACACAATAAGGTTTGTGGATGAATTGCGCTGGGCATATCAATGCCAACATAGTATTCATTATCAGGGGTGGTCATCCCCACATACTTCAGGTTGGTTTCATTTTCCAAGTGGTAATATTTAACAAAATCAGAAAACTTTACGCCGCCCCACCATGTGATCTGGTTCCAGCCCTCAATGCATTTAAAATTAAAAATGATTTCCGTTTTAGGAAGCTTTTTTAGATCATCCAGTGTAAAAAAAAGGGTGTCCCCGTCATTTTTTATAACCTTCAGCCTCCAGGAAGACGGGTCAAAATTTTTCCCCAGTCCTATATTTCCATTTACCCTAACATTTTTTGCCGCATCGGCAACTGGATAGGATTTGGCCAGGTGATTTGGACTTAATGTTTTGTCGAATATTTTTTCATTGGCATTAAGAATACTGCGTAAGGGCAATTGAATCGCACCGCTCATATTTTGATCCAGCGGTTGACGCCATATCCATTTCCATACGCCGATTCCTGCGGCAATAGCCAAGAAAAAGAAAAAAAAGGAAATGAAGGTCTTCTTCCTGATTAGTTCTTCAACCGAAAGGTTTGAATTTCTTGAAAAAATATTTTTGACAAATTTTTTCATGCAGATGTGTTTTCATTTTCCTCGTGGACAACCTCAAATCCTGTCACTACGCTCCTGAAATTGTTCCAGCCGGCAAGAATAACCTGGATTATATGCACCAGAAAAAATAGCGAATATCCGATGGTCAGCGCGAAATGCAGGATCCTGGCGAATGCGTATCCGCCCATGATTTCGCAAAGCCACCAGAATTGAACCGGTTTATATATGGCGAGTCCGGTTACGATTGAACCAAATCCCATCAGAACTATGGCACTGTAAGCTATCCGCTGGGCTGCATTGTATTTTTGTTGTGGAGGAGCGGTTTTGCGCAAGTGCAGATCGTGCAGGACGACGAACCATGCCTCTTTAAAAGAATGTCTGTTGGGCACCAGTTCACGCCACTCCCCGGAAATAAAGGTGTACAAGACGTATGAAAATCCATTGATAAAAAACAGCCACATGAATACAAAGTGAAATGCCATGCCCTGGGCTAATTTGAATCCGATATGAAAGGCGTCATAAAACGATTGAGGAAAGAATTTTAACAATGTAGTATTCCCCCAACCGAGTCTATACACATCGTTTGCCCAATAAATCAGCAAGCCGCTCCAGGTCATAACGATTAATATCGGAAAATTTATCCAATGAAACCAGCGCATCGCCAGCGGATGCTTTTTCACGATTTTTTTCATACCGACAATTGAAACGGGATTGATTTTTCGCAACGCCAATGTACAAATTATAATAAACAAAAAGCCGGTAAAAATACCGGCTCCTCATAACACTCTCAAATATAGCCAATCAGCTTTTCGGAAGCAACACGTGGTCAACCACATGAATTACACCGTTGCTTTGATATACATCTTTAATAGTCACCGTAGCCATCCCGCCGTTTTCATCCTTGAGAATAATCTTATTACCTTTCATCATTGCCCACAATTTTCCTCCGGCTACAGTTTTTAGCTCTGCAGTCCCGTTCCCGGCTTTAATCATTTCCATAAGTTCTTTTGAACCGATCCTTCCCGCAACCACATGATAAGTAAGTATACCGGTAAGTTTTTCTTTGTTTTCAGGTTTTATTAACGATTCTACTGTTCCCTTAGGTAACATGTCAAACGCTTCGTTTGTAGGAGCAAATACTGTAAAAGGCCCTGCACTTTCGAGGGTTTCGACCAAACCCGCAGCCTTAACGGCGGCAACCAGGGTGGTATGGTCTTTTGAATTGACAGCATTCTCAACAATGTTTTTCGAAGGATACATCGGAGCACCGCCAACTTCAACAGTTTTATCCATGCTTTTGTCCATCTGCGCAAAGGATGAATTCAGCGCAAATACAGATACAGCCAGAATCACGAGAGATTTAAATGATTTCATAACAATTATTTTTTTAGAAATTTTAGATTAAAAATTAGTTGTTACATGTAACTAATGTGAACACATACGGAAAAATATCAACTGTTGGATTTTCTAATCCTATTTTTTTTGATCTGGAAAGAGTTGAATGAAAAATACAACCACTACCTTTGATATCTAACATCAAACGGTACAACTATGTCACATTGGTTGGTGAAATCAGAGCCCTCCACCTATGGTTGGGATCAACTGCAAAAAGATAAAAAAACGACCTGGGACGGCGTTCGTAATTATGCTGCAAGGCTGCACCTGAAAGCCATGAAAAAGGGCGACGAAGTCTTTTTTTACCACAGCAATGATGGTATGGATATCGTAGGCGTTGCGAAGGTTTCAAAGGAATTTTTTCAAGACCCTACAACAGACGACGACGCATGGGTTGCGGTGGAATTAAAGCCATACAAGAAATTAAAAAATCCTGTTTCTTTGGAAACCATTAAGAAAGAAAAAAAACTTGCTAATATGGCTTTGGTTAGGATTGGCAGGCTATCCGTTCAGCCGGTCACGGACGATGAATATAATATCATCATGAAACTTGCTGGGGAATAAGCTGCGGATAGAGATCCTTTTGGACTGTCATCTGCGATATTGACTGAAATTATTTCCACTATTTTCAATTCACCATTCATTTACACCTTTGGCTTATGGCAAAAAAGAAACTGGTCGTACTTTCCGGAGCCGGTATCAGTGCGGAAAGTGGATTAAAAACTTTCCGGGACAGCGACGGATTATGGGAAGGGTATCCCGTTACGGAAGTGGCGACACCGGGAGCATGGAAAAAAAACCCCCAATTGGTATTGGATTTTTATAATATGCGCAGACAGAATGTGCTGGAAGCCAGACCGAATAACGCTCATCTCGGACTCGCTGAACTGGAGAAAGATTTTGATGTGCACATTATCACCCAAAACATTGACGACCTTCATGAAAGAGCCGGTTCATCCAGGGTGATGCATTTGCATGGTGAGATTTTTAAAATGCGCAGCGAACGAACCGCCGCCTTGGTTTACGAAATCACGACAGATATACAATGGGGCGATCTGGCTGAAGACGGACACCAATTGCGGCCTCATATTGTATGGTTTGAAGAACCTGTGCCCATGATCGAATCTGCCATCTCCGTCGTGCAAGAAGCAGATATTTTTGTGGTGGTGGGTACTTCGCTGGTAGTTTATCCCGCGGCAGGATTGGTAAACTATGCTCCTCCTTTTATCCCCAAATTTATTATTGACAAACGCATACCCTATACTGCATCATTACATCATATCTGCGCCATTGAAAAACCGGCCTCCGAAGGTGTATCGGATTTGAAATTAATATTGCAAAAGTCACATCTTTAGATTTTCAGTAACAAACTCTTGTTTATCATTGCACAAATTGGCAGCGATGAAATGGCTTATTGGTGGATTATTTTTTATTGCTGTCCCATCCATGGTATTTTCGCAATCGGATCCCAGTCTGCAGAAACTGAAATCATTTGCCTTAAAATACTACCCGAGGGGATATGATTCTTCTTTAAATTTTACCAATCTCCGACCAGGAGGGAACCTTCATTATTTGTATCCTTTATACCAACTTTTCAAGCAGGAAAATAAATTCAGATCTTTGTTCGTCAATGAATATTCAAATCAGCTGAGTGAGGCGATTTCGTTTACGGAAGATTATCACAGTGCACTGGAAGCAGAAGAGCAGGGTTATGATGCCGTTGATGAAGAGTCGGAGAAAAAAATTCAGAAGACCGTTGCGGGACTCAAGGATATTCTGCATGTGGATGCAAGAAAGTATATTTCATTTATTGCAAAAGACTTTAAAGTCATTATGCTAAATGAAGCGCATGCAAAAGCACTGCACCGGGCCTTTGCCATTTCATTGCTGGACGAATTATACAGAAAAGGTTTTCATTACCTCGCCTTAGAAATGCTGAATAATAATTGGAATCGGTCCGTTAATACATTGACGACCCGAAGCGGATTTTATTCTGCCGAACCTGTTGCAGGAGAAATGATACGCCGTGCACTCGAAATCGGATTTACGGTAGTACCGTATGAGGATACGGCAGCATTAAGTGGAGTACACAATGCTTCCGAACGGGATAGCATTCAGGCCGAGAATATATATGACATCATTAAAAAAGATCCGGCTGCTAAAATCTTTGTGTTTGCAAGTTATGGTCACATTGCAGAAAAATCGTCAGACTCGGATTTTATGCCCATGGCGATGCGGTTTAAGAAAATCTCCGGGATTAATCCATTAACGATTGATCAAACTGACATGTCTGAAGGCAGTAATTTTGGTTATGGCAACGCCTTGTATAAAGCCTATACGCAAAAATTTTTCCTGACAAAACCAGTCGTTGCCCTGATAGATAATGCGCCGGTCAGCATTACAAACAACGACGTTTATGATATCAGTATCATACATCCGCCTACCGTGTATCGTGATGGCAGAGCAGACTGGCTGTCTCTCTATGGCCTGCGCAAACCGGTTTATATCAATCCGAATGTGAAAGATGTTTTTCTTGTACAGGCTTACTATCAGCGAGAGGCTGATCAATTTGGTCCAGGCCAAATTGTTCCGGCCGATCAAAGCTATATTCCGACGACCAAAGGGAATTATTTATTGTACCTGCGAAAAGGGAGATATATTATCATCTACAGAAGTTTGGGATATCATCTAATCGGAAAACTCAAGATGGAAGTGGAGTAAGTAGAAAGGATAGGCCGTTCCTATCAGCGTTTGCTCGCAGGTTATTCTGGAACAATCAAATGGCCACAAGGATAATTCATCGAGTGGTCTCTTTGAAAACGACCCCGTGACGGGTTAGTTCCTTCAGCACCGGTTCATATATTTCAGGAAGAATGGGAATATGGATTCCCGTAAGAATCAACTTGTTTTCCAAAATGAGTTTAACTGCAATGCCTAATGGTAATCCAACTGTTTTTGCCATCGCGGTATGCACATTATTTTCTCCGGTCACAATGAGTCGACTAACGATCTTATGCTTTGTATTGTGCAATTCGTATTCAAGTTCATGGAGCATAACGATCATGTCTTTGTCACGCGCTTGCATTACTAGTTTTGTTTCCAAAACATATTGAAGAACATCTGCGGACGTAGTTGCTGATTCCGGAACAAAATTATCGTCAAATAATCCCAGGAAAATAAATTGACTTTTATTATCTTCATTAATATAGGGTACAATGGGAGTTGCCCAGTTTTTAAAAGTCAGTCCTTTAGGATCAATAATTTTTTTATCATCTGTTAAGCCGGCAGCTACCACGGCGCTCCATCCGGTGCAAAATTCAGGATACCTAAGTGTTGTCCGGACAAATGTTCCAGGATTATTTATCTTATACAATTCAATATAAGGCATCGAATTCCGGTTAGGGTAGTAAGCCAGGACACCAAGCGTATCAATGGGAATGGTATCACAATGGGTAAATAAATCATAATACGGGACATTTTTCATTTTACCGCTTTCTTTGTAAACGGCACCGGAAGAACCTGCGTTCACTACATTTCTCGGATTCCAGCTTATTTTGTAGCGCCAGGGATTGTCATCACTTTCCGGAGCAACCAATCCACCCGTGTGGGATTTAAAAGAAACTATTCGCCCTTCTTTTTTTTTAATCTCGTTTACCAATTGCATCACGCTCATGTGATCAATCCCGGGGTCTAACCCCATTTCACACAAAAACAGCAGATCGTTTTGGATTACCTGTGGTTCCAACTGCTTAATATTCTCGTCTACATATGAGGCAGTCAACAAATTTTTTCTATACTGAATACAATCTTGTGCAATTAAAAAATGCAAGGAGGGCGGTAATAGGGATATGACGATTTCGGCATTTTTGATAAGTTGTTTCCTGTCAGTTTCGTTGCTGATATTCATGGCGGCTGCAAATACGTTCTGTGCATTCCCAATTTTGGATTGGATTAAGGAAAGGTTAGCGTCAGCAATCGTCAAGGACCAATCGTGCAGTTTGATTTCATTGATCAAATAGTCAATGAGGCATGTCGACGATTTACCTGCGCCGAATAATAAAATATTCTTCATAAATGGCGGGCAAGATAATAAACATAAAATAAAAAGGGCTGACTTAAAAAAGCCAGCCGTTTTAATTAAACCGTCCTTATAATTATTTTTTTTAAATTGGAATCTTGAGTTATTCCTGGGTTTTGATGGTATTCAAGATATCAGGGTGAAAAGCCACATTAATACCATTGTTTCCTGTATTTGCATTCAACGAATCAATTTTTGTAAGCAACAAGGCATTTCTCACTTTGTTGGCAGGAAATCCGGGTATCTTATTTGGCGAACTCCTCATAATTTTCGCGGCGTGCATTCCGGTAATCGCTACAATCAAAAAACAAAGCTGAACCGTACCATTCTTCATCATAAAAAACTAATATTTCTTTGGCTAAAATTTTAAAATGAATAGGAATAATGGATTTGGGTAGCATTCTAAACATCCAACTAATATGCCAAGGAAAAAAATGTGGAAAAATTACAACAATTTTGACCTCCAAATTGAACTAATTACCAGAATAGGAAATGCCTGACTCTTTTGAATTTATGAGCGCAATTTTATATTGCACTTTAATTCCCCGCGGGCTCTTCGGAGCCTCCTCCATTAGTGCTGAACCGGGGGTTACATTGTGAAAATACAGGTTCTCTGTTTTAAATATTTTTTTATTTGCCTGTATATACTGAACTTCTACAACCACCAAATCAAGTGGATAAACAGAGCGGTTACTAACTGTTATCTGCAAGTTAGAAATGCCTCCGAAAGTACCTACAGTATAATTACTCGCTGTCAGCCCTACCAAATCAGCAATATTTGCCTTTAGAACCGTTTTATCTGAAATTTCATCCGTCCGATGAGTAGCATTCCTGCGGGCAATGCCTGATTTTGCTGAAAAGTCAGAATCAGCGCTAGTTGCGCTATTCTCAGGAATAACCGGAATCTTTTTAGGGACAAGATTTTTTGTTTTCTGTAATGTTGAATTCTTTTCTCCAAGCGTTTCTTCTTTTTTATTTGGAGTAGGGGTTGAATTCACTGGAACCAGACTTTTATCCAATGTTTCAGTTTGTTTAAGGCCATTTTCTGGAGTAGATTGTTGGGCTACTGAATTCTGATTGTTTAGATTGCTGTTTGGGGTATTGTTGTCAACCAATTTTTCCGAAACTGGCACTGCGGTCTGGTTCGTTTTCTGAACCGGGACAACAGCCTGTTGCTTCGCCATGGTGTTTTGTGGAGTGGCGTAAGTGTTTTTATTTATGTAAAGCCCGATCAAAATACCCGAACCCAACAAAATAATTACGCCCGCAATCATCAAAGCCGGTTTTAAAATATTTTTGGTTGACCCTAAATCCCGTTGTTGCTTTTTTTCTACAGGTTGGTTCCTTTCTACCACATTTTGATGGGGAAAATCATTATCAAAGCCCGTATGTTTTACAAAATTTTCATCACTGAAAATCCTTTGCTGGGGTATGGATTTTTTGAGTTCTTCAATGTCACTGGTGCTTGGAGCCTGTGAAGGAATATTTTTATTTGACGAGGGCATTATAACCGTCGATGAATGTCTAGCCGGTAGCGTAACATACACCTTATTATCGCCCCGTGATATGGCGGCATATTGTTTTTCGGGGATGCTGACCACAGGTTCCAGTTTTACTTCCGGAGCTGCTTTTTCGATGATTGCTGCGGTTTTAGTTTCCGCAGAAGGTCTTTTATAAAAACGGTCGAACGGCTGCTCTTCCACCACAGGGGCAAATGATTTTAGTTCCTGTATTTCTGATGGGTAACGCCAGGCGGCGCTTTTCCCTTCAACCCAAACAAGATCGTACGCCTTAAAACCTTTTTGAGTTATTTCTTCCAGGCTAAGGGGTCCAATTTGCTTATTGTCACGTAGTAAAAGGTAAGTAGCCATTAATTCAGATTAAGCTAAAAAATATTATTTCATCACGGTACGAACTACTTACTAACGTCAAATTTAGTGTCTTTTTTGTGAAAGCTTAGTTATATTCACGAGAGGACTGGGATTTTAGCAATGTAAATTTAAGGCTAATAACAATATTAAATTCGCGTTTGTGTCAAAAATTATTCTTTTGACTGAGTTTTAAGCAGAAAGCTTAATAAGCATATTTGATAAATTTCCCAATCTTACCGAAATTAGTTTTTGGATCTTGATCTTTTTAATTCAAAAATTTCAAAAATGGACATTGCGATTCAGCAAAAAATAGACTCTTGGTTGAATGGAAATTACGACCAGGAAACAAAGGATGAAATAAAAAAAATGCAAAAGGACAATCCCGCTGAATTGACGGAAAGTTTCTATAAAAATCTTGAATTTGGAACAGGTGGTCTCCGAGGCATTATGGGGGTTGGCACCAACCGCATGAATAAATATACAGTTGGTATGGCGACGCAGGGTTACGCAAATTACCTCAAGCAATCGTTTGCCACGCAACCCAAAGTGGCTATCGCCTATGACTGCCGCAACAAAAGTCCTTATTTTGCGGAAACGGCTGCAAAAGTTTTTGCCGCCAATGGGATAAAAGTTTATTTATTTCAATCGTTACGGCCTACTCCGGAACTTAGTTTCACCATTCGCCACCTCGGTTGCCAAGGTGGTCTGGTTATTACGGCCTCGCATAATCCAAAAGAATACAATGGATACAAGGCATATTGGGATGACGGGGGTCAGCTTGTTCCGCCCCATGATACCAACGTCATTAAAGAAGTTGAAAAAATTGCGTCTGTGGACGAGGTCAAATGGGCTGGGGGAGAGGGCAATATTTCAATAATCGGGAAAGAGATTGATGAAGCTTTTATGAGTATGGTTAGAAGCTTGTCTGTTTATCCTGAGATAATTGAGAAGCAGCATAACCTTCGGATTGTTTACACACCCATACACGGTACCGGGATTAAACTCGTGCCTGAAGTTTTGCAGCGATTTGGATTTACGAACGTGCATATTGTGGACGAACAGGCAACTCCCAATGGTAATTTCCCAACGGTGGTAAATCCAAACCCGGAAGAAAGTGAAGCCATGAGCATTGGATTGAAAAAAGCCAAAGAACTTGAAGCCGATATTTTACTGGGTACTGATCCGGATGCTGATCGAGTCGGGATTGGTATAAAAGACAATAACGGAAACTGGGTGCTCATGAATGGAAACCAGACCGCGGCACTGGCCTTTAATTATCTGATTGAAGCAAGGAAGGCGAAAGGTGTGGCCCAGGATAATGACATGGTCGTAAAGACGATTGTCACTACAGATATGATCGACGAAATTGCCAGGCAAAACGGCATAAATTGTTACAATGTCCTGACTGGCTTTAAATGGATTGCTGAATTGATAAAAGAAAAGGAAGCCCATGAAAATTATGTGATCGGGGGGGAAGAAAGTTACGGTCTCATGATAGGATCAAAGCTGAGGGATAAAGATGCGGTTAGTGCGGTAGCCTTGCTGTGCGAAATGGCGGCTTATGAAAAAAGTCAATCAAAGACACTTTATAATAAGCTGATACAGCTGTATGTGAAATATGGATTTTATAAAGAAAATTTGATCTCCATCACGAAAAAGGGGATGAACGGGCAGAAGGAGATTGCAGATATGATGGAAACATATAGAAAAAACCCACCTTCTAGCATCAACGGATCGCCCGTGATACATTTGCTGGATTATGAATTAAGAAAGGGCAAGAATTTGCAGACTGGGGAAACGTGGGATATTAAGTTGCCTGAATCCAACGTACTCCAGTTTATCTTAGCTGATGGAAGTAAAATATCTGCCAGACCTTCTGGAACAGAACCTAAAATAAAATTCTATTTCAGCGTGAATACAAGGCTGCATGACGCCAAAGATTTTGATAATTTGAAAGCAGAGCTGGACGGAAGGATTAATGGAATTATTACGGATTTGAAGCTGAAGTGATGGGAAGTAACAAGCGCTTTGTTGACAATCCATCAAGTGGGAAAATTTGTTAGTATAAAATCAAAAATCATTTTTTACAACTTTAATATTTTCCTTGCGCGCGCTTGAAACGCTGCAGTTTCGTAATTCGATCTTTCTTGTATAACAAGCTTTAATTCGGGTATTATTTCAGGATATTGTGCCGTAAAATTTTGCAGAATGGTTAAAGAAAACGCTTTTATTGCTACGGCAGTTTCATTTGACTGGATAAAATCAAAACAAATATTCATAAGTTGCCCGTGATATTTTTTAGGAATTTTTACAGTTTGCAGTAACCGGACCGTATTGCGTTTTACGGCATCATGCAAATCTTTCTTCGAAAGATTATCCAACATTTGTTTTATATAAGGCACAATTAGTTCAGGGTGGTTTTTTACACAGTTACTCACCGGCCAAGCAGCCCTCTGTGTAATCCGGTATTCGCCTTCAAAAAATAAATTCATTAAGCCAGCAAATAGTTTTTTATCGCTGCCGATATAACCGACGATTTTATCGCATTGCTTTTTTGAATGTTCTTCTAGAAGTGATTCTTTCAGGTCCATTGTCTCCTTGATTTTGGATACGGCGACAATCATAATTGGCAATTACCGATTTTGCCTGAGTTCGACATCCTTATTGGCCAGCGGCGCTTTTCTTCCCAAAAATTTCTTTGCCCTACTAAAAACGTCCTCATAGGTTTCGAAAACATAATCGAGAATTTCGCTCCAATTTATCCCGATGGTTTTTTGGAGGACGATATACATTATAATCGTATTAATCACCAGCCCAACAACCGAGCCATATGCAGCGCCTTTCCAGCCTAGATAGTGGAGACCTAAAAAAATTAATAAGAAATTGGTCGACATGTTGAACAGGTTTATCCAAAAATTTATTTTTGGTTTCCCGATAGCATCCATTGTCGCACCGAACTGATAGGAGAACGGGCGTAGAAAGCTAAACAAAATGACGGTGCGTAAAAGTGATACTGCCATCATGAATTTTGCTCCTGCAATAATTCTGATAATCAATCGCGGCATCAAGAATATGATTATACTCACTGGTCCCAAAATGCTGATGATGATGCCCACCATTCTTTCAAAATAATATCTTACTTTATCTGTTCCGCTTTCGGCCATGGCTTCAACATTTTTCGGAAATAATACATCAGCTACCGCCATTGAGGGTACGTCCATCAAATTATATATACGTGACACCACATTGTAGTATGCAACAATGGCCTCCGATTGAATTTGGTTGGCCGTGATAAACTGATCGGAGGTGCGGGAAAGCGTAGAAAAAACATTGGTTCCGAAAATATATTTTCCGAAATGAAGCATTTTTATGAGTAATACTTTATCAAAAGCAAAACCTTTGAACAAAAATTGTCTTGCAGAAAAAAACAACACGATCATTCCACAAAACAAAGCTGCTATCTGCAACTTTACCAGCATTAGTAAATCAAGATAGGGCTTGAAAAATATCAAAAAGACAATCACGCCAGCAAGAAAAACTCCTTGCCTGAACACATAACCGATGAAAATGGATTTGAACTTAAAATTTGCCTGTAGTAGCACCTCGCAATGGTTAAATGGGATAAGTAAAATGATGAGCAGGATTCCCAAAAGAATCATTGGATATAGTTCAGGCGAATTGAGCCAACCACAGAAGGGTTTGCCTAAAATAAGGATGAATAAGATAGTAAGGGCAGAGAAACCGATATTTATGATTAAGGCTGATGACTGGACTTTGTTTTTTTCACTGGCGTAGTCAGGCTCGCTGAAAAATTTTATCATGGGGTTTCTCAACAAACCTTGCTTAATGGTTTCAATTATCGAAAGTGTTGCCAGAAACAGCCCCCAAACACCCATTTCGCTTGCAGTTGGAAAAACTTTCTTCGCAAGGATCATATACCCAATAACGCCAAAAAATATTAGGGAAAACCGGTTGAGCAGTGTAAAAAAGATGGAACGGAACCAAAATGAGGCTGACAGTTTAATTTTCAATGCGTTGGGTTTTCAGTTGGTGCTGCAAATATAGATTAACGCCAGGAAGCATTATTTCTTTTATTCGGTTGAAAAGAAACACTCTAAATTGTCTTATAATTTATATTATGTTAAATAGCGCTACGAAGCAAACAACACGCTGTTTTAAATTTTTTTTTAGCCACGCTTCTATTAGGTTCTGCGAACCTTTTTTGATTTGTACGCGCTTAAATGCTTTTATAAAAAGCACAATAAGGCATTTTGTAAAAGTTGTGAATCATTGGCTATTCAGTAGGAACTCTTTAGGAATAAATTTTCAAAATTCACTTTAGTTAGGGGCTCTTGTGATTAAACCATACCAGCTTATCCCAGATTGGTCATATGTTTCAATATAGGTTAAGGTAGCAGAATTCAATGTTTGAATGTTCCATGTAATAGTTGTCACTGATGTCAAGTCAACTACCCAGGTGAGTTCGGTTTTTGCAGAATTCGAAAAGTTCCAAGTAAAGGGAAGATTCATGCCATTGGCATAATAAGTTCCTGTATTGTTCAGGCTAAACCTTATACTATCATTATCGAGATTGACAGTATTTGAACTGCCGCCACGAACATAATAATAAGGAGTGGTTCCCAGTGTGCCGCTGTCTTTCATCATTTTCCAGGTGTTAGCTGTCAAAAGCTGTTCAGGAGTTTTGCCGGAAGAACTCTTTTTGCAGGCATTATCGCATAACAATATTGCAATAGCAGCAAGGGCGAGAATAAGATATTTCTTTTGCATAGTAAGGTCTTTATTCTAAAGATACCACAAATAATGGTTCGGTGCAAGACGTCAATTTGCCCTGAAAATACCATAGCCAACTTGTGTAATCAAACCTTTTACTGTATTTAGCCCTCGATAAGCCCAACCCTACAATCCTCTTGATGAGTTGAGCACATAAGATGTATAGCTGTGGCTTTACGTTATTAATTTCAGAGCCTTGAATAATTTTGACCCCTTGGATGTTAACTTTAATTTTACTCGTGGAAGACTGGAAATCTCTCTATAAAGATGTGCGTATATTTAATTTCTTTATTAACACTGGCTGTAAGCTTCCCCAAAATTCAGCCAAGGCATTTAGAGTTAACGAAGGTATTGTTAACTTTAACTTTTAAACAAACATGAAAAAAGGAAGATTTACCGAGCACCAGATTGTATCGGCGCTCAAGAAGCAGGAAGCAGGTATCGGGGTCAAAGACATCAGCCGTGAGATGGGTATCAGCGAAGGGACATTTTACAACTGGAAGGCCAAATACGGTGGCATGGAAGCCAGCGATGTGGCCAAGATGAAGGAGTTGGAACGAGAGAACTCCGAGCTAAAAAAGATGTACGCCGAGCTGAGCATTGTGAACCGGGCGATGAAAAACCTGATTGAAAAAAAATTGTAACGCCTGGGGAGAAACGAGAAGCTGTTGATTATCTGGT
>Ga0206902_10041_pt1 | contig 35792 bp, 29 predicted proteins | sample Alteio_BWOrgHeat_44_FD_153242 | JGI IMG/M metagenome (GOLD analysis project Ga0206902, IMG submission 153242) | Enriched cells from forest soil in Barre Woods Harvard Forest LTER site, Petersham, Massachusetts, United States -... | ecosystem: Environmental > Terrestrial > Soil > Temperate forest >... | reverse complement strand
TCACTGTGGGCTAAAGGCAGACGCCCTAACGGGCTTAGCTGCAATGTTTAAACACATTATTTAAAAAAAATCCCTCCGCCAAAGGCGATCCTGCCATCCTTGTTTTTTTCTTTTTTCTTTGTGATCTTTGTGCCTTTGTGGTGAATTTTTTTTCTACCAATTACTGTTTTTCTGCGGCTAACAGCTTAAGGAAAGATTGGGTTTCGGAAACGACGATTCCGGAGAGGGCCATCAGGGCTATTAAGTTGGGGAATGCCATGAGGCCATTGCAGATGTCAGAGATCTTCCAAACTAAATCTAGCTCGAGGATAGCTCCAGGAATGACTATTAATGTAAATATGGCTCGATAATACGGTACAGAGCTGGCTCCAAAAATGTATTCAATACATTTTTCTCCGTAATAGGCCCATCCAACCAACGTTGTAAACGCAAAAAGAATTAAGCCCACCGTAACTATATAGCCACCCCAAGGAATCACTGACTGAAATGCTGCCAATGTCATCGCTGCTCCGGTCAACAATTTTCCATCAGAATTTACTGTTCCAAAAACATTTGTCACAGCAAGCACTAATCCCGTCATGCTGCACATCACGATTGTTGCAAGAAAAGATCCGGTCATGGAAACAAGCGCTTGCCTTCCTGGATGGTCTGTGCGGGCTGCTGCCGCTGCAATCGATGCTGTTCCCAATCCCGCTTCACTTGTCATTAATCCGCGGCTAACTCCAACTTGAATTGCCAAAACCAACGAAGAACCTAAAAAGCCGCCAAGCGCTGCTTGCCCAGAGAATGCTGATGAAAAAATCATCGCAAAAGCGTGCGGAATGCGATCGTAATTTAAAACGAGTATAAGCCCTGCTCCGGCGATATAAAAAATGGCCATAAAAGGAACTAAATAACTCGCCACTTTTCCAATACTTTGTATCCCCCAAAGCACTGTAAGCCCTGTGAATGCAGCCAGGATCACTCCTGTCCATAAAGAAGGAATCGAAAACATGCAGCGCATCACATCTGCCACCGAATTGGCTTGCAGCATATTGCCTCCGCCAAAAGCAGCGATGGCTCCAAAAATTGCAAAAGCGTACGCAAGCCATTTCCAGCCGAGACCTTTTTCAATAAAATACATCGGTCCGCCGCTCATTTCGCCACGCTCATCAACGACACGATATTTTACAGCAAGAATGGCTTCAGCATATTTGATGGCCATTCCAATCAGAGCTGTCACCCACATCCAGAATAGGGCGCCGAAGCCACCAACAGTAACAGCTGTAGCGACTCCGGCAATATTTCCAATTCCGATGGTTGCTGCTAAAGCGGTCATGAGCGAAGCAAAGTGGCTGATATCCCCTTTGCCTCCTTTTGCCATTTTTGGAAAAAAGACAAGCTCAAGAGCATACTTAAGATAGCGAAATTGAAGTCCTCGAAGGATAACTGTAAGGTAGATTCCGACACCGACTAAAAGAAATAATAGAGGTGCTCCCCAAATCCAACCATAAATAATACTTAGCCATTCGGCATCGATTGTTTGTGTACAAGGCATAAATTAAAGCCGTCTAAGGGGTGTTTTGAAGGGATTTTTGTTCGTTTTTTTCTTGCTTAACTTTTTCAAGAAAGGTGTCCGTTTCAGCGACAATAACTTTTGAAAGAGCAATAACAGCAATTAAATTTGGGATGGCCATTAAGCCATTCATAATGTCAGCAAGATTCCATGCCATTTCAATTTTTAATGCGGCACCAGGGATGACTAAAAGTGTGAAAATCAGTCGATACATTATGACAGATTTTGTGCCGAATAAATATTCGCAGCACTTTTCTCCATAATAGGCCCATGCGATCACCGTAGAAAATGCAAATAGGATTAATCCAACAGAAACGACGTAACGTCCACCTGGGAATATATCAAAAGCCTTCATCGCAAGAGCAACACCGTTTAATGTTGCGCCATCTTCTGTAGTCGTTCCTAACACACCTGTGACAGCGAGGACAAGCCCTGTAATGCTGCACACGATTACAGTTGATAATAGAGCACCGGTCATAGTAATCATTGCTTGGCGTCCTGGACTATCTGTGCGGGCTGCAGCTGCAGCAATAGACGAAATCCCCAGCCCTGCTTCATTTGAAAACACGCTGCGGGCGACTCCCATTTTTACCGCCATCATCACCGTAGCCCCTGCAAAGCCTCCTGCAGCCGCTTGTCCGCTAAATGCGCTTTTCATGATAAGTGAAATAGCCTCGGGAATGCGGTCATAGTGCATGGCTAAAATAATCAGTCCGCCCACAATGTAAAAAACAGCCATGAAAGGCACGAGGACTCCAGCCACATGACCGATGCTTTTCACGCCACCCATGATGACAAGCCCTGTGAATAACGCTAGAACCACTCCTGTGATCCATGGATCTGTTTGTAATGTTTCTTTTACGGCATCAGCGATGGAATTTACCTGCACCAGATTGCCTGTTCCAATCGCTGCTATGGCTCCAAAAATAGCGAAAAGTGCCGCCATCCATTTCCATCCAAGACCCTTTTCAATGTATTGCATGGGACCACCGATCATCTCATTGCGTGCATCCAGTTCGCGATATTTGACCGCGAGCAGTGATTCTGCATATTTTGTTGCCATGCTCAAAAACGCGGTTATCCACATCCAGAACATAGCTCCGAGTCCTCCAATCGTGATCGCTGTCGCAACACCTACGATCGTTCCCGTTCCAATAGCTCCGGCAAGCGAAGTCATCAGGGCTTCAAAATGACTGATGTCTCCATCAGAACCTTCTCTTTGTCTAGCAAACACTTGCTTGATCGCATAACCCAAATAACGAAATTGCACACCTTTTAAAATGAGTGTCAGGTACGCTCCAGTACCAAGAAGTAATAAGAGCAACGGAACACTCCATACATAGTCACGAACAATAGCTAAAAAATTATCGATACGATCCATGCAGACTCGATTGTAAAAAAAATTAATAAACGGAAAGCATATCTGATGAAGAATTCATAAGTAAAGAGAATTCAAAAATCTGAAATCTGAAATCTGAAATCTGAAATCTGAAATATAAAAAAAGTCATGATTATTGAGAAATAATGCTTCATCCTGGACCAACCATGTGCCTCTTTTTCAGATTTCATATTTCAGATTTCAGATTTCATTTATTGATTTTCTATTCTGCAATTTGCTATATTCTCACTTCCTGCATCGGAGTATAGCGCAGCTTGGCTAGCGCGGCTGCTTTGGGAGCAGTAGGTCGGGGGTTCGAATCCCTCTACTCCGATATGAGCTCCTATTCGAAAGAGTAGGAGCTTTTTTTTTGATTATCACTTCAGGAGAACCATGGAACAGTTTTTCTTTGCTTGGCTGCATTGGAATCCGGAACGCACATTATTTACAGTGCCTTTTATAGATAGGCCTGTGGTTTGGTATGGAGTTTGGTTTGTCTTTGGATTTTTAATTGGTTATATCACTCTAGTGCCGATGTTTAAACGGCGTTTGGATCAGGTTTCAACGCTTTCAGAACGCGATGTTATCAGTTGGCAAACCCTTGTCGAGGATCTTTCTAAGAAAGAAGCGGATCCAATTACGCAAAGACTAAGCAAAAAAAATAAACATGAACTCACGAAATTAAAAAAAGGACAACGGCCTGACGCTGTATTGAGAACAGCTTTATTAGAAGCGTTAAATGGAGCACTACGCGAAAACTTCAACAACGATCGACATATAGTGGAGAAACTTTTTTCGCGTTCTATTGCATCCACACATGATATTGCGCAGATGCTTGTGGATAAATTGGCATGGTTTGCTGTCGCTGGAACTATTGTTGGAGCACGTTTAGGGCATGTTTTCTTTTATGAATGGCCGCGTTATTTCAAAAATCCTTTTGAGATTGTTGAAGTCTGGAAAGGAGGGCTAGCCAGTCATGGGGCTGCTGTAGGCATCATTATTGCGCTTTTATTGTATAATAGGATGATCCGTAAGCAGTTTCCTGAATTTTCGTTCATTGCGATTTTGGATATGATTGTAGTTCCCACAGCATTTGCAGGGTGTTGCATTCGGATTGGCAATTTTTTTAATCAGGAAATTTTAGGCAATGTGACCCAAGTGCCATGGGCGATTGTTTTTGATGATCCTGCTGACCGTACAATGCCGGCTCCGCGACATCCTGTGCAGTTGTATGAGGCTACGGCGTATATCGCTTCATTTTTTCTGCTCTATTATTTATGGGAAAAGAAAGCGGATAAATTGCGTCCTGGAGTCCTCAGTGGCCTGTTTTTTATTCTGATTTTTACTTCTCGTTTTCTGTTTGAGTTTCTCAAAATGCCTTTAAGCAGCATGATCAATGAATCTTTTTTGCAAACAGGACAATATCTCAGTTTGCCCTTCATCATGGCGGGGATTTATCTGTTGATGCGTAAACAGCTTCTAAGCCAGAACCTAACTAAGTTTCCGAACCAAATTAGACATAACATTTCGTGAACGTGAACGTGCCCGTTCCCGTGCCCGGATTCGTTTTACTCTTATCATAAACAAATTGCCGAACCCCACAAATCATATCCCATCGTGAACGTGCCCGAGCCCGGATTTGCACTCCAATCGAATTGCTTTGCATATTGATGTTTTGCATAAAATCCGGGCACGGGCACGGGCTCGTTCACGATGAATAACGGGTTGTTGGGTTCGGAAAGTTATTTGTGTGATGGCAAGGAAATCCGGGCACGGGAACGGGCACGTTCACGTTCACGAATTTCTTAATTATTCTCTTATTCCATTTCGAAATCGGGAATTTCGTAAACGCGTTTGCATGCCTCCTCAGCAGCGTGTAGACTTAATCCTACCATATGTGTCCCAAATTCACCGCCCATTGATGCACCCATTTCTCTTAATGCTGTTTCGACTAAAAGCACGCATCCTTTGAAATCTTCTTTGTCCTTCTGGTGATACTTTTCTGCAATGCTGGCTGCAGCCTCTTGGATGCGACTCTCTCTTTCATAAGGATCCATCGCATTCCTCTGATCCTTTTGCAACAATTCGAGTTTTTCTAATGCTTCTGGTTTTTTGAATGGCAAATCAGGCACATCAAGATCAGAATTCATGCTCATACATTTCTCCTCAGTAGTACACAAGTAATAACATGATCAAAAAAAATACAACAAGATAAACAGGAAAAAAACAAACAGGATCGACAAGATCAAAAGGATAAAAATAAAAAAAATAGAAGAATTAAGAATAAATTTTTTTTCTTTATCTTGCCGCCGAAGGCGATCTTGTCTATCCTGTTTGTTTTTTTCCTGTTAATCCTGTTTTGTTTTTCCTGTTTATCTTGTAATCTATGTTCTATGAAATCGAAACACCAACCCGTTCTTCTATCCGAAGTCCTCAAAATCTTTGAAGATAATGCTCTACACATATTTGTAGATGGCACCCTCGGCGCTGGCGGTCATGCTGCAGCTTTGCTGGAGAGCCATCCTGAAATCGAATTGTACATCGGCATAGACCAAGATCCTTCTGCAATTGATATCGCGACAACAACGCTAAAAAAATGGCAAGATAAAACCCGTTTTATTTCTGGCAATTTTCAGGCAATGTTTGAACTGGTGAATTCTCTTGGATTGAAAAATGTCGACGGCATTTTGTTGGACATTGGTGTCTCTTCCATGCAATTAGATCAACCCGAAAAGGGATTTAGCTTCATGCGTGATGGTCCTTTGGACATGCGCATGAATCCTAACGCAACGTTAAATGCTGCTGATATTGTCAATACCTGGTCAGAGCAAGATCTAGGGCACATTTTTAGAGACTATGGCGAAGAAAAGCATTGGCGTCGTGCCGCAGCAACCCTCGTAGCCGAACGCGAAAAAAAACCAATCAACACAACCTTTGAATTAAATGACGTTTTGCGTCCTGTTTTCCCTTGGAAAAAAAAGGGAGTCAACCCTTTGACTCTGATTTTTCAGGCCTTACGTATAGCTGTAAACAATGAATTAGAAGTTTTAGAAAATGCTTTGCCACAAGCAATTGAGTTGCTTTCTCCAGGTAGTCGTTTGGCCATCATTACATTTCATAGCTTGGAAGATCGCATTGTAAAAAATGCTTTCAGATATGCTGCGAGTGACAAAATGAGCACTTCCGGCATCGGTGGCCTTTTTCTTGATAAAAAACCTACATTGAAAATGATTACAAAAAAACCGATCACTCCGACCGAAGAAGAGCAATCTGAAAATCCTCGCAGCCGAAGTGCAAAATTACGTGTCGTCGAAAAGTTATAGCGAAGTTATGAAAAAAAAATCTCACTCTCTCTTTTTTTCTCAACTGTTTCTCTGTATTCTCATTACTGGACTCTGTCTATACATCTATATCGACCGCCAAAATCAATTAACAGAATTGAAAATCGCTCTTCCTTCTCTTGCAAAAGAAGTCAAAACTCTCCAAGAAGAAAACGATCGTCTGCAATACCAAATCAATCAGTTTGAAAGCCCTTTGCATCTTATTAAACTCTCTCGTCAACCAGAATTCGGTCACTTAAAATATCCCTATTTGGATAAAATCCTCATTCTACCTGCAGCTCCAACACAATCTTCTGAGGAATAATGCAAACCAATTTATTCTCACAACTAAAAGCTCTCATCACTTCTACAGCTGCATTTCTCTTTGTTGCGAGTCGAAATTTTTTTAAATTTTACCAAGGCAATCAGAAACAATTGACCAAAGCGCCAAAGCCAAGCTTTGGCAGAATTGCAGGCTTGTTTTTTGGAATATTTGTGCTTTTCTGTTTGCTCATCTACCAGTTTTTCAATATCCAAATTATTGAAGGAGAAAAATGGACAAAAGTCGCAAGAAAACAGCACTTTTTTATCATTCATGATCCTTTTCTTCGAGGACGCTTTATTTCGAATACGGATATAAAAAAAGGCCATCCACACACTATTCAGAGCTTTGTTACGGATATCCAAAAATTTCACTTATATGTGGATCCGGAATCGATTCCTGATGCTCACAAAAATGCGATTTCTAGCAATCTTGTTGCTCTTTTGGACCTCTCCTTAGACGAAAAACAAAAAATGCGCAGCCAGTTTGATCGGAAAAGCCGAAGTCGAAAATTAGCCATGTGGCTTGATCATGACGAGCGCGATGCTGTCTTTAAATGGTGGTTGCCGTATGCAAAAAAATATAAAATTCCCAGAAATGCTCTGTTCTTTTTAAACGATTATCAGCGCTCCTATCCCTTTGGAAAATTGTTAGGACAAGTTCTTCACACAATACAAAACAATAAAGATGAGACAACCAAACAAGCTGTTCCTACAGGTGGTTTAGAGCTCTATTTTAATAAATACTTGCAAGGAAAACAGGGTAAGAGACGTCTTATGCGTTCTCCACGCAATTCTTTTGAAACCGGAGAAGTTCTGTCTTTACCTGAAAATGGCGCTGACATCTATCTGACGATCAATCATTGCTTGCAAGCTATCGCTGAAGAAGAGATTGAAAAAGGGGTCAAAAAAGCAAAAGCTAAATCAGGGTGGGCTGTCATGATGGATCCTAGATCGGGAGAAATTTTGGTTCTTGCTCAGTATCCCGGATTTTCGCCTTCGGATTATTCCCTCTATTTCAGCAATCCTAAGTTAATCGATGATACGCGAATAAAGGCTGCTACAGATGCCTTTGAACCGGGTTCTGTCTTAAAGCCATTTACTCTTGCTGTTGCGCTTAAAGCAAATGAAGCACTGCAAAAAGAGGGAAAAAAACCAATTTTTTCTCCTGAAGCAAAAATTGCAACATCCAATGGACGCTTCAAAGGCCGTCCAAAACCACTTTCAGACACGCATATTCACTATTTCTTAAATATGGAGATGGCTCTACAGAAATCTACAAACATCTATATGGCAAGATTAGTCGAATCCATTGTCAATACTTTGGGGATCGAATGGTATCGTGATAATCTTTGCAAAACTTTCGGTCTTGGAACAAAAACAGGTTTAGAGTTACCCGGAGAAAGCTGTGGAATCGTTCCAACACCAGGAAAAAAACACGCAAATGGTACGTTTGAATGGTCTGCCTCAACACCCTACTCGACTGCTATCGGTCACAACATCCAAACCACCAGCCTTCAACTTGTTAGGGCCTATGCCGTGTTCGCAAATGGCGGATATTTAGTCAAGCCCACACTAGTGCGTAAAATTGTTAAAACCTCTCAGGATAATGTACAAACTGTTATTGTCGATAATACTCAACGTTCACTAGAAGCGCAGGAAAGAGTGCTCGATCCAGAAACAATTAATACTGTAATTCGCGCGATGAAGTATGTGACGAAACCCGGCGGAACGGCTCCTAGAGCCAATGTGTGGGGTTATACAGAGGCAGGTAAAACGGCAACAGCAAACAAAATTATCAGTGGTAAGTACTCGCCAACACAGTATTACGCCTCTTTTGTCGGTTTTACGCCCATTACTAATCCAGCATTTGTTCTTCTTGTTACACTCGATGAACCTGAATACGGATTTTTACCCGGAATCGGCAAAACGCATCATGGAGGAAATTGTGCAGCCCCAATTTTTAAAGAAATAGCGACACGTTCTCTTGCCTATTTAGGAGTTCCCTCCGATGATCCACACGGGTATCCTAATGGAGACCCTCGCTTTGATGCGGATAAAGCCGATTGGATTTTAGAATCACGAAAGTTGCAAGAAAAGTATGATTCATGGAATAAAAGCAAGTAAACAGTATACAGTAAACGGTAAACAGTAGAATTTTTTAAGCTTCATTCTTTTATTAGCACTATTCTTTTCTTGATGATTCGATAAGGCCGATATGTACTACTGTTTACCGTTTACTGTATACTGTTTACTCTCTATACAACTGATTACATAATAATTATATGAAACTTAAGAAATTGTTGTCTGAAATCCCTGTCAATCAAGTGAAAGGTTCACGCGATGTGGATATTACTGGCATTTGCAGTAATTCCAAATTAGTAGCGCCAGGAAATCTCTTTATCGCAAAAAAAGGAAAGCTAGAAGATGGCGCTCTATATATTCCAGAAGCCATTGCAGGGGGCGCTGTTGCAGTATTAACCGATATTTTCAATCCTTCCATAAAAAATATCACACAAATCGTCCATCCTAATGTTTCAATGATTGAGGCTTTGCTTGCAGAACACTACTATCAGTTTGCAAGCCAAGAATTATTTATGGTTGGTATCACAGGAACAAACGGAAAAACGACGACATCATTTCTCATAAAACACCTTTTAGATCAGTTGAAAGGGCCATGCGGGTTAATTGGAACGATCGAATACATCATCGGACAGCAACGCTATCAAGCCACACGCACAACTCCAGATGTGGTGTCAAATCACAAAATGCTTCGAGAAATGGTTCTCCATGGATGTCGATCTGCTGTGATGGAAGTCACCTCACACGCATTAGACCAAGGAAGAGTGCAGCATATCGATTTTGACGTTGCTGTCTTTACTAATTTGACAGTTGATCACCTCGATTACCATAAGACCATGGAAAACTACTGCTCCGCTAAAAACAAATTGTTCTCCACATTGATAAATGAAAAAAAACAGAGCAAAAAAGCTTTTCCTAAAATTGCTGTTGTCAATGCCGATAGCCCCTGGCATAAACAGATCATTCAAGGCTGCAAAGCGTCTATTATCACCTATGGAATTGATAATGCCGCAGATCTGAAAGCTACTGACATCCATATGTCAGGACAAGGCACGCAGTTAAACCTAAATTATCAAGGGCATATTGTTGCCTGCAAAAGTCCTTTAGTTGGAAGATATAATGTTTACAATACTCTCGCAGCTATTGCTGTAGGATTAACGCAAAACATAGCTCTCGAGAATCTTGCTAAAATGATCTCAACGTTTTCAGCGGTCTCTGGAAGGCTGGAGCCTGTACAAAATCCTCTTGGGCTTAAAATCTATGTGGATTTCGCTCATTCCGATGATGCCCTCACAAATGTGCTAGAATGCCTTTCTGAGATAAAACAGAAAAGAATCATCACAGTATTTGGTTGTGGCGGTGACCGTGATAAATCAAAACGTCCTCTCATGGCCAAAGCCTGTGAAGAGTTTTCTGATGTCAGCATTGTCACTTCGGATAATCCTCGCTCTGAAGACCCCTTAGCCATTCTCCAACAGGTGACACAAGGATTTCGTCGTAAAGAGTCCTACACGGTGATTCCCGATCGCTATGCTGCCATTGAACATGCGATCAACATTGCAACACCTGAAGATATTGTATTGATCGCTGGCAAAGGTCATGAAGCGTATCAGATTTTCTCTCACAAGATAATTGAGTTCGATGACCGAAAAGTAGCCCTACAGATCTGCCAAAACAAGAAATCAAAATAGTAAACAGTAAACGGTAAACAGAATACAGTAGAAAAAATGGATCAAACTTTTACAAAAAAAAAATCACTACTCAAAAGTACTACTGAATACTGTTTACTGTTTACTGTTTACTTTTTTTTAATCCTGTTTACCGCATGTTCTGGACCTGTTTATGGCAAACGTTTTGATGAAAAAATCATTTCTATCACAGAAATCCCTACAAAACAAAATTGCATTACAGAGCCTGTAATTTTGCCTCCTTTAAAACCCTTAGCTAAGCCTTTGATCATTGTCGATCCAGGACACGGCGGAAAGGACCCAGGAACGCATTCGCTAAAAAATCCAAAATACCAAGAAAAAGTCATCGCCTTGGATACAGCTAAGCTCGTAAAAAAATCGTTAGAGCAAATGGGTTATGCCGTCATGCTCACAAGAACAAACGATGTCTTTATTGAACTTGGTGATCGTGCAAAATTTGCCAACAAACGCAATCCCAAACTATTTGTCAGCATCCATTACAACTCTGCTCAAAATAAAGACGCGGATGGCATCGAAGTGTTTTACTATAAGTCAGATGAAGATAAAAAACGTTCCGAAGAATCCAAAACGCTTGGTAAACGTGTTCTCAATCGCTGCATAGAGTGCACTGCTGCAAAATCTCGCGGAGTCAAACATGGCAACTTTGCTGTTATTCGTGAAACGGACATGCCTGCCATATTAATTGAAGGTGGTTTCCTGACTAATGCTGCAGAACGCAAAAAAATAAAAACTCAAGCTTACCTAAAAAAACTAGCTTCAGGCATAGCTCAAGGCATTAACGACTACATAAAGATGAAATGAGAAAAAGGGTAAAAGGGGTCAGACGTGGAATCGTGGAATTCTAGGTTTTCTTGCCTCATGTTTAGATTAGAATTCCACGATACCACGTCTGACCCCTTTTCCTAATGTCCTCGGCGCGAATTGAACGCGCGACCTGTTGCTTAGGAGGCAACCGCTCTATCCACTGAGCTACGAGAACAAAGAGAGTAAACAGTATACAGTAAACAGTAAACAGTAGATGTTATCAAGCAAACCGAATGCAGTTGCCTAAAGCTTATTCTTGATAAAGCGAGGCGTTGTTGCATAAATAAATGTAGTTAAGCCCGTAGGGCGTCTGCCCTTAGCCCACAGTGACCGTAGGGAACTGTGGGAAGATCATGAAGGCATTTGAGCCCTTTAGGGCGACTGAAAACAAGAAAATCAGTCGCCCTAAAGGGCTCTAATATTTAACTTTACATACCCACAGTTCCCTACGGTCACTGTGGGCTAAAAGCAGACGCCCTACGGGCTTAGCTGCAATGTTTAAACACTTAATTGGTTGTGCACTCTATTTGTGCAACAACGCCATAAAGCGATTTGACACACGAAAGAGTTTATTTATTTCTACTGTTTACTGTTTACTGTATACTGTTTACTTACTGTTAATGAATAAGAGGTGATTATGACAAAAGCTGATATCGGCCTCATTGGCCTCGCTGTCATGGGCCAAAATCTCATTCTCAATATGAACGATCATGGATTCGTCGTTGCTGCTTTCAACCGCACTGTCGAACGTGTTGACGAGTTTCTTGCAGGCCCAGCTAAAGGCACAAAAATCATCGGTACGCACTCTCTGGAAGAGTTTATCAAAACACTAAAAAGACCTCGTCGCATCATGCTCATGGTCAAAGCTGGAAACCCTGTTGATGAATTCATTCAACATCTTCTGCCGCTTCTTGAAAAAGGGGACATCATCATCGACGGCGGAAATAGCCTCTTCACTGATACAGAACGTCGCTGCAAAGAACTAGAAAAGAAAGGAATTATCTTTATCGGCACAGGAATTTCCGGTGGAGAAGAAGGCGCTCGACATGGACCCTCAATCATGCCTGGAGGCAATAAAGCTGGTTGGCCTCACATCAAAGAGATCTTCCAAGCCATCAGCGCTAAAGTGGATGGAGAACCCTGCTGCGATTGGGTTGGAGATAACGGCGCTGGCCACTATGTCAAAATGGTGCACAACGGAATTGAATACGGGGACATGCAGCTTATCGGAGAAGCCTATAACCTGCTCAAAACATGCCTAGGAGTGACTCCTGATGAATTAAGCAAAGTGTTCGCCAACTGGAATAAAGGAGAACTTGACAGCTACCTCATTGAAATCACAAGCCAGATTTTTGCCTTCAAAGATGAAGATGGAAAGCCTTTAGTAGACATAATTCTTGATGTTGCCGGTCAAAAAGGAACGGGTAAATGGACAATTAATAGCGCTTTGGATTTAGGAATCCCGCTGACACTTATCGGAGAAGCCGTGTTTGCTCGATGTCTGTCTGCCATCAAAGAAGAGCGCGTTGAAGCGAGTAAGGTGCTAAAAGGACCTGAAAAACATGCGACGAAGCGAAATCGTGAAGAGTTTATAGAAAATGTGCGTCAAGGTCTCTATGCCTCAAAAATCATCAGCTATGCACAAGGCTTTATGCTCATGCGTCAAGCCTCTCAAGAGTACAATTGGCACCTTAATTACGGTGCCATCGCCCTGATGTGGCGCGGCGGCTGTATTATTCGCAGTCGCTTCTTAGGAGATATCAAGAAGGCATACATGAAAAATCCGGAACTGAAAAATTTGCTCTTCGACAAATTTTTCCAAGAAAGCATTCAGCGCTCTCAAAAAGGATGGCGAAATGTGGTCAGCACTGCCGCAGAAGAGGGAATCCCCACTCCTTGCTTCAGCGCCGCGCTCGCCTTTTATGATGGATATCGCTCCGGAATACTGCCTGCAAACCTGCTACAGGCACAGCGGGACTTTTTCGGAGCCCACACTTACGAAAGAGTGGGTGAGGCACGCGGCCAATTCCACCACACCAACTGGACAGGAAAAGGCGGAGCCGTCAGCTCCACCTCTTATTCGATTTAACTCTCGGCTGCAGAATCTAACTCACCCATAGCAGCTAATACGCTTCTTCTAGACTCTTCTCTTTCTCTAAGAAGCATGCTGTTGATTTCGTACGCTTCACCAGGGAAAGGAATAATGTGAGCAGCATTGGCGCAGATTCCCACTATCAATCTTAAGCAAAGCTTCGCTGATCTGCTAGGCTTTAATGCATGAAATTGGCGTGTTGGCCATGGTTGTGGTGTAAATGATGGATATCGAGCAGCAATGCTTGGTATTTCGCGATCTTCATCGGACTTTTCACACCATTTTGCCGGAATGTAAAGCACGATTTTTGCCAAACATTCCAAAACACATTTCACAACGTTTCCGATCAATCTTATCGCTTCAGTAATTGTCAAAAGAACAATCACAGATCTACTCCCTAAATGGTAAGAGCAACCCGTCTGATTATCTTCATCAATACTGTGATATGTCTTATTGTAAGTTCTAAGCCAAAAACCATAATCACTATATCTGTCTATTGCATAAAAACATCCATTCATATTATTTCCTTATAATTTAAAAAATTCCATTTTAAAAAATTTGAACAAACTTGTAAATCATAAATTTGTTCCTGTTGTGATTAATCAAATATATATATGGCTTTTCGTGTTGAATTAATCGTTTCTCCAGGCCCTAAATGAATAATTGGATATTCTGGCGAGCCTTCAGGATTAATATGATTCGTTTGCATAGGAGTAGCTTTTTTAGCTGGCGTATTTTGTTTAAGGCCAATCACCTCAGTCTGCATTGTATAGTTAAATGAAGGGCAGCAAAGTCCTAGTGTCGCTGTAGATAAAGCTCCATAAAACAATTGAAAAATTCGTCCTAACGTCTCAGAAGGTTTCAAGTTTGCATTCCATTTTCTGCATCGTTTTGAGCAATAGGCACAAGATGTAATGGCATAGGCTAACGTTTCAAATGGCAGTTTTATAATATTCCCAATGACGCCACAGGCTTCTGTGGCTGCCAAAGCGATTGCAACTAAGCGTCCTCTAAGGAGTATTCCACAGCAAGAGGCATTTTTTTCAGGATTAGCTTGATCTAACCAAAAACTATAATTTATTATTTTACACATATATAAATCTCCATATTATTTATAATAAACTGAAAATAATAAATTAATTAAAGTTTTAATTCAACTAATATTTAACTATGAAGATATATTAAAGAAATGATTATAGATTATTTTGAACTTTTTTTATGATTTTTTTTGCAAATGCTGTAACAAAATCTGTGATCTCAACAAACTGTTCAACTGTGTTGTGACAGAACTCATTCTCTTCTTTCAGAACAAGTTCGACAAAATACTGAAAGTGCTCTTTATTTCTTGCTTCTAATAACTCAGCATTGAGCTCACGGTATTTACTATAGAACTGCTGATCATCAGAACAATTGGAAACTCTTCCTAGCAATCTTAACTCGGAATAAGTGTGTAAAATCTCAAGGAGTGCCTTCTCTTGTTCTAGTATGAAACTACTATTTGCCTTGGCAATGACATCACTAACAAAAATAGTTAAATGACTAAATCTAGCGATAAGGGCATTGAGCAATGTATGGTCAAAAAAGGTTTGTTTAACATTAAAAATATGAACACTGCTACTAAAAGAGATGTATCGTTCTATAGTTGAAACAACGCTCTTTCTTGTTTCATTTAGTTTAACTATTGAGCTCATTTTTACCAATATTATAATTAAAAACAGAAATTATAATATATTTTTAATTATAAATCAAATAAATAATAAGAGCTCTGTTTCTGCAATTTTTTTGATTATATGATAAATAGAGAGGTTTAGATTTGATGCAAAAAAATAAATAATGTTATAAAATCGTTAGCGTTTATTTCTATGCCAATAAGGAGTTTTCCATGAGTTCTGTGCAGCTACCACAGCATATTCTTTCCCATGAAACATCACCCAAACACCAGAACAATCCAATAAAAGCAAAGTCTAAAACTCTCACTGTAATCAAAGTAATTACAGTTCTTCTATTGTCACTTGGCTTGGCCTATTTAACCAGCTGCGAATTAAATAAAGATAAACAATGGACATGTGGCAATTATGCGCTAGGTAATAGTAGAATAGCTACTTTTACCGCACTCTTTGGACACCACTAAGACCCTATCCCAGCATATTCAGTTTTTCAAACAGGAATTTCATATGAAGCCATCTTCATCAATGGTTCAAACTCTGATCAAAGCTAATATTGCAAACGTCTATTTAAGAATACTTGAATAATAAGTCGCAGTGTGAGCTCGTTATTTAAGAATACTTGAATAAGGTGCACATTAGGAACAAGCTTATAAACCATTGCAGCATATTATTCTACTGTAACGGACTTTGCAAGATTGCGTGGCTGATCAATGTCTGCTCCGCGTTCGTTTGCGATGTAATATGCAAGCAGTTGCGTGGCTACAGTGACAAGAATGGGTTCTAATTCATCAATGGTTTCTGGAACTCTGATGATATCATCGGGAATGCCGCCAAGATGGTTTAAGCCCTCTTCAGCAATAGCGACGAGGGGTGATCCACGAGATTTCACTTCTCGCAAGTTGCTTTCCAACTTTGAGAAAGTCGTTTTATTTGCGCAGAGCGCGAACACAGGGCACTTGGGATTCAATAAAGCAATTGGGCCATGTTTCATTTCACCGGCGGCATAACCACTTGAATTAATATAAGAGATTTCTTTCAGTTTTAATGCCCCTTCAAGGCTTGTGGGGAACATATAACGCCTTCCGATAAAAAATGCGCTGTCATAATTGGCATATTTTTTTGCCAATTTTTCAAATTGTGCACTATTGTTCAATACCTGTTGCACCTGATCCGGTAATTTTTGAAGATGATGCAAAAAATCTTGGCCTTCCTGTTTGCTCATGTGGCGCATACGTGCTAACAGCACTGTGAGTAGAGCGAGAACCACAACTTGTGTTGTAAATCCTTTTGTAGAACAAACGCCGATTTCTGGGCCGGCTCTCAAAAAAATGCATCCATCGCTTTCACGTGTGAGTGTAGAGCCTTGCACGTTGCATATGGCTAACACTTTCGTCCCTTTTGCTCGCACCTCTTTCACTGCAGCAATGGTATCGGCTGTTTCCCCCGATTGACTGATCGCAATAATTAATGTTCCGCTTTTCACAATGGGATTGCGGTAACGAAATTCAGAAGCAATCTCCACTTGCGTTGGGATTCTCGCAAGGTCCTCAAGCATGTAGGAACCCAATAATCCTGCATGGTAAGAACTGCCACACCCTAAAATTAATATGCGTTGGACTCCGATGAGATCATTGATATCAAACTTCAATTCTTCAAATGTCACAGAGCCATACTCTTCAACAAAACGTGATCCCATGGCATTGCGAATGGCTTGAGGCTGCTCATGAATCTCTTTTAGCGTGAAGTGAGCGTAAGATCCTTTTTCAATGCTTTCGGCTTCATAGGCGAGTGTCATCAACTCTTTTGATATTGGTTCATGTTTTGCATCGAATACTTCAACTTTGTCAGCTGTAACAACGGCAATCTCTGCGTCAGAAATAAAAAACACCTCACGCGTATGTTTTGCCAAGGCGTGAGAATCTGACGCAATAAATGCTTCATTGTTGCCCACACCTACGACGAGAGGACATTGATTGGCTGTAACCAAAATGCGATCAGGGAAATCTTTATGCACAACGGCAATGGCAAAGGCTCCTTTTAATAAGCCCACAGTTTGTCTAAAGGCTTCTAAAAGGTCGCCTTGATAGAAACTTGCAATCAGGTGTGCAACAACTTCAGTGTCAGTATCAGAAACGAATTTGACACCCTTTTGCTTTAAGGCAGAGCGTAAGCTTTCATGATTCTCAATGATCCCGTTATGAACGACAGCTAAAGTGTGGTTTGTATCTAAGTGTGGATGGGCATTGATTTTTGTTGGGACTCCATGCGTTGCCCATCGTGTATGCCCGATGGCTATGTCAAAGCGCAACCCTTGATCCTGAACTTCTTTTTCTAAAACGGATAATTTGCCGACTTCTTTGGCGTATTTAAGTTGCCCATTCTTTACCCCTGCAATACCTGCAGAGTCATATCCGCGATATTCTAGTTTTTTTAATCCGTTAATCACAATGCTGACAGCATCGCCAGGGCCCACATAGCCAAATATTCCGCACATATTTTTCCAAAATTTTAAAAAAGGGGTCAGACATGGAATCGTGGAAATCTAAACGTTGCTTCTTCTCACTCTAGTATAGTTTAGATTTCCACGATTCCACGTCTGACCCCTTTTGCTCTGTTAAGTTTTTACACCGATCTCATTTTGAACAGCAGTAGCAATCATCTTTGCTAGTTGTTGGACCTGTTTCTGTTTTGGCCCTTCTACCATTACTCTACAGATGTTTTCCGTTCCAGAATAGCGCACAAGGACACGCCCTGTATCAGCTAAAGTTTTCTCAACGTCTCGAATCATCTCATTTGTCTGCTGCAGTGTCTCTAAAGGGGGTTTGGAGGCTATTTTGACGTTTACAGAGGCTTGTGGATAACGTTTTACTATTGCTGCAAGATCGGACAATTTTGAATCTGTCTCGATCATGATTTGGATAACTTGCAAGGCAGAAATAAGTCCATCACCCGTCGTATTATGATCTAAAAATATCAAATGTCCGCTCTGCTCGCCGCCAAGATTCGCATCATGTTTGATCATCTCTTGAATCACATAGCGGTCTCCAACTTGTGAGCGAATCACTTCGATGCCAAGGTCTTCCATGGCTTTCACAAAACCAAAGTTGGTCATCACTGTTGCGACAACGCGATTGTTTTTAAGCAGTTCTCTTTTTTTCAGATCTTTTGCACAGATTGCCAGAATGGTGTCGCCATCAACAATTTGCGCATTCTCATCAATCATAATGACTCTATCTGCATCCCCATCGAGAGCAATACCTATGTCAGCGTTATGATCGATAACTGCCTTCTGAATGGTTTGTGGATGAAGACTGCCGCATCCTTCGTTGATGTTTAATCCGTCTGGATTATTTCCGCACACAAACACTTGTGCATCTAATTCTTTGAATACCAGTGGCGCAACTTTATATGCTGCACCGTTAGCGCAATCTAATGCCACTTTGATGCCTTTCATGGAGACTTTTCTCGGAAAAGTTGCCTTTAGATATTCGATGTATCGTCCATCGGCATCATGAACTTTTGTATTTCTGCCAATTTCATCATCAGTAGGAAGTGCATCAGTGAAATTGTTTTGAGCTACCATTGCTTCAATTTCGGCCTCCCACGCATCTGGAAGCTTGAATCCTTCAGAGGAAAAAATTTTAATTCCGTTGTCATAATAGGGATTGTGAGAAGCAGAAATGACAATGCCCGCATCAGCACGATAAGCACGTGTGATGAAAGCAACGCCTGGCGTTGGAAAAGGGCCTAACATTAGCGTGTCGACGCCCATGGAACAGAGTCCAGAGATTAAGGCATTTTCAAACATGTAACAGGAAAGTCGCGTGTCTTTGCCAATGACAACTCTGCTTTTGCCTACGCGAGAACGAAACATTTTTCCGGTTGCTCTGCCTAGAGCAAGGGCTATCTCTACGGTCATTGGAGGAACATTTGCACGTCCTCTAACGCCATCAGTGCCAAATAGTTTTGTAGAATTTTTGCTCATTACTATTCTCGTTAGTTTGCTAACAAAGTAAACTAAACCTCTCTCTAGAAGCAAGTAAAAAAAAGAGAAAAAAGGAGCAGAAGTGGAATCGTGGAATTCAAAATAGAAGTCAGAAGCCAGAAGGGCGTTGTTGCACAAATCTGTAACGCCACTTACGTGGCTCCAGAACTTCTCAAAATGTCTACCGTGGACTCGTTCGCTACGCTCACTCATCCACGGCTAGCATATGTCGTCGCTGCGCGACTATTTATCGCTTCGCGATTTTTCTAGTAGACTGTATACAGTAGTCAGTAGAAAAAGACTTTGCTGAGTTCTTCTACTGTCTACTGTTTACTGTCTACTGTCTACTTTTTGAAAAACCACGAAGTGGTAAATAGTCGCAAAGCGACGACAGGATGTAGCCCCATGCGTAAGCCTGGGATTAGGAATTATGAATTATGAAGTATGAATTATGAAAAAGTGGAACCAGTTTTCTTTGATGAAAGTTAGAATAAATTATGTTTTGGTAGGAAAAAGCTGAATTTGTTTCATAATTCATACTTCATAATTCATAATTTTATTCTGACTTCCGTCTTCTGTCTTCTCCTCTATTGACTTTTTGGGTTTCATCTCGTAAACTGGTTGCTTCCTAAAACCTGTCAGATTTCCTGGAGAAGTGACTTTCCGTGCAGCCTAAAGTTTATTCAGTTACTGAACATGATATTGACCATAAATTAGTTGATACTGACGCACTTTATGTTCTTGAAAGACTTAGAGAAGCAGGCTTCACTGCTTACCTGGTCGGCGGTAGTGTCCGCGATCTTCTTCTTAAAAAAACTCCGAAAGATTTTGATATCTCTACTTCTGCTCAACCTGAAGAAATTAAACACCTATTCCAACGACAATGCATTCTTATTGGAAGACGTTTTCGTTTGGCTCACATTCGTTTCGGGCATAAAATCATTGAAGTGTCAACATTTCGTTCCGGAGACAATGAAAGCGATCTAATCTTACAAGATAATAAATGGGGTTCTCCCGAAGAGGATGTGCTGCGTCGTGACTTCACCATTAATGGCCTCTTTTATGACCCATCAACAAAATCAGTCATTGACTATGTTGGAGGCTGGGATGACATTCATACAAACACTTTAAGGACTATTGGAGACCCCGAAATACGCTTTAAACAAGATCCTGTGCGTATGATTCGACTTTTAAAATTTCGTGCGCGATTCGGCTTCAACATCACGCAAGAGGCAAAAAAAGCCCTAGTAAAATGCAAAGATGAAATCTTAAAAAGCTCTCCAGCACGTGTGACAGAAGAGATTTTACGTATGTTAGAGTCTGGGGCATCAGCGTCATTTTTTCGTTTATTAGCTGACTCTGGAATTTTAGCCCTTCTTTATCCAGCACTTTCTCAATTTATGAAAGGCGAGAACGCCAAGAGTCTATACTTGTATTTGGCGTGTGCTGACAAAATCAATCACAATCTAGGAAAAAAACCTTTGGACCGTCCCATTTTGCTTGCATGTTTACTGTTTCCAATGTTTGTAGACGCGATGCATAAGAATTTTACAAGCCAAAATCAGATCCCTCATATGGGCGAAATTATTATGCAAACAGGAAGTACGGTAAAAGAGTTTGAAACCGGAGCTTTTGCCCGTTTTCCTCGACGGTTAGTAGCGATTACAACATCTGTCATTTCGACACAATATCGGCTTACACCATTGACAGGAAGAAAGAACCATCATCCCAAAGTATTTCGTTATAAAGACTTTGCGGATGCCTTGGTGTTCTTAAAAATTAGAGCTATTATACAGAAAGAATTAATAGAAACGTATACGACTTGGAAATCTTTGTACCGCCAACATCTTCGACATGGAGATCGTCGCGGACATCGCCACCATTTTCCACCACCTCACGTTCGCATTTCTCACGTAGCCAACATCGCAATCACATAAAAAAATTATGAATTATGAAGTATGAATTATGAAAAATAGAATCAGCAAATTTCATAATTCATAATTCATACTTCATAATTTTTCTTTATTTTGGAGCAAATATGCCCTTACAATACTCTGTCGTGGTGCCTTTGAAAAATGAAGAAGGCAATATCATCGACCTTGTCAGTGAATTGGAAACTGTGATGAATGCTTTGGCATCCCCATGGGAACTCATCTGTATCGATGATGGTTCTACGGATAATACCTTGAATATTTTAAAGAACCTTGCAAAGGAGAAAAGATTTCTCAAAATCATTTCCTTTACAAAAAATTTTGGGCAGTCCAGTGCTTTCGATGCTGGCTTTAAGGCGTCACAAGGGGAATTTGTTATCACTTTAGATGGTGATCGTCAAAATGATCCTAGAGATATTCCAAAACTTCTTGCGCTGATGGCAGAAGGCTGTGATCTGGCCTGTGGATGGCGTGTGAATAGACAGGACTCCCTCTCCAAGAAATTAACGTCCAAACTAGCAAACTCATTGCGTAGCAGAATCTGTCAAGATGGTGTCAAAGACACTGGCTGTTCCTTGAAAGTGTATAGAAAAAGCAGCCTAATGCAAATAAAAATGTATCAAGGGATGCACCGTTTCCTTCCAGCACTTTTTAATATCGAAGGTTTTGTCGTCAAAGAAATCCCTGTCAATCACCGTCCTAGAACCAAAGGCACTACGAAGTACAATTTTTTCAATCGCTCTTTCAACACCATTGCCGACATGTTCGCAGTGCGTTGGATGAGAAAAAGACATCTTCAATACTGCCTCAAAAAGGATGTGTCATAATGGAAACATGGAGAGAACTGCTTTATCCACTCGGTTACCTTTCTGCTTTGGCTTTTGGTGGACGATTCTTTTTACAATGGGCTTTAAGCGAAATCCATCGTGAGAGCATAGTGACGAGGTCTTTTTGGCGTCTCTCTTTGACAGGAAATATCTTGTTGCTCTTGCATTCCTTTCTGCAAATGCAATTTCATGTGTGCCTAATCCAAGCAGGAAATGCGATTATCTCTTGGAGAAATCTAAACTTAATGGGAGAACCATCAAAGAAAGTCTCCTTTTCAACGGTGATCAAATGGCTAATTGCCTCTTTAGTTACAGTGACAGCAGGATTTTTGCTCCAAGGATTCTTTCAGGGGTCCTACGTTTTTTTTCGGCTACCCAATGCAGAATTGGATTCTAATGGAATTTCTTTGTTTTGGCATATGCTTGGATTCATTGGCTTAGCATTATTTTCATGTCGGTTTTGGATCCAATGGTGGTATGCAGAGCGCTATAAAAGAAGCTACTTAAGTCCCACGTTTTGGTGGTTGAGTGTTGTCGGTGGCACCTTATCTCTGATTTATTTTATCACCATCGACGACACGGTAAACATCATTGGCCCTGCTTTTGGAATGTTGCCATATGTTCGCAACTTAATGCTGATCAATAAAACAAAAACTGCTGTAGGCAATATATGAATGCTGAGCCACCGCAAGTTTTTATTTTTTCAGGAGAAATCAGCGGTGACATGTTTGGTGGCAACTTACTAAAGTCATTAAAAAAACAATGGCCACAGATAAATGTCAGTGGTGTTGGTGGCCCTGTAATAAGATCTGAAGGAATATCGAATGTTCTGCGTATGGAAGATTTCCAAGTCATGGGATTTTCTGACGTGTTTTCCTCTCTTCCTAGGTTGTGGAGACAGTTTAGTCATGTTCGCGATCATATTTTAAAAACGAAACCGGACATTGCTATCTTTGTCGATTCCCCAAGTTTCAGCTTGCGCATGGCGCGTGTTCTCAGAAAAAAAGGGTATTCCGGAAAGATTATACAATACGTATCTCCAACTGTCTGGGCGTGGGGTAAGGATAGAGTTTCTTCCATGGCGAAATCTTTCGACCTCCTTCTGACAATTTATCCCTTCGAAGCAGAATACTTCTCTCAGAGCAGTTTGAAAACGATTTATGTCGGAAATCCCCTCCAAGAAATAATAAAAACCCATTCCTATCATCCAACATGGAAACAATTGGTTGATATTAAAGAAACTGACTCTGTCATTGCTCTTTTCCCTGGAAGTCGACAAGCGGAAATCAAACGCCATCTCCCAACGCTTTTGAAAGCTGCAAAAATGATTCACAACCGCATACCAAACCTTGTATTTGCCATTTCTTGTTCTGATGAAAACAATATGCCGCTGCTGCAATCAATACTGAATCAAACGCTGCCTACTCATAGTCTGAACATCTCTTTCATTCCAAAAAAATACTCATACGAACTCATGAAAGAAGCTAAAACGGCTATTGCAAAATCTGGGACCGTCACCTTAGAACTCGCTCTTCATGCATGTCCTACAGTGGTTTTTTATGAATTAACAACTCTAAATAAATTCATTGCTCAATATGTTCTAAAAGTGAAATTACCCTTCTATTGCATTGTCAACATACTTGCAAAAAAGAAAGTGTTCCCTGAACTTATAGAAACACGCTGTACTCCAGAAAATGTATTTGAAAATTTCTTATCTTTACACCAAAACGGAACTCAAAGAGAGAGCTGTCTTGTGGCTTGCGCTTCAATAAAAGCACTTTTTGAAAAAGATAATGCCAGTGATTCTGCTGCTAAGGCGATTGTGGCATTATGAAAAGAATATTCAAAAAGATCTATCGAGCCATTTTTAATTTTTTCTTCATTCATAGTGTGAAATTTTCTCTGCGCATCATCCTCTTTTCTTGTCGTAAGGAGATTATCGGCATGGAGAGATTTAGCGAAATTGCTTCAAAAGAAAGATGTATCCTTATGCTCTGGCATAATCGCTTAGTTATTATGCCGGAATTTTTGCGCAAATATGCTCCCCAGTTTATCTTCTGTGCCATAATAAGCAAAAGTCGTGATGGAGAACTGCTAGCCAATGTCGCTCAAAGCTATTCTTCAGGACGCACTTTGCGCGTTCCCCACAATGCTCGCCACCATGCCTTAAGTAAAATGATCACGCAACTGAAACAGAATAAAGAAGTAATGGTGGTCACACCTGATGGTCCTAAAGGCCCTGCATTTCATGTAAAGCCCGGTGTCGTCCTAGCCGCTCGCGAAGCTCCTGCAGCAATTATTCCTTTCACATGGTCAGCGCAGCGTTATTGGCAATTGGATACATGGGATAAAATGATCATTCCAAAACCCTTCACCAAAATTACTGCAAAGTTTGGCGATCCCATACATGTAAAAAAAGGCAATGGCAGCAAAATTGAAGAGGAAATTGTTCGCTTAGAAACCCTCCTAAAAAACCTAGATTCCGATGTTCACGGACTATGACTTTCGAGAGATTGCTATACATTACTTACTCTAACTATAGAGCTGAAACAGGTGTTTTCTGTTCGTGAACGTGAACGTGCCCGTACCCGTGCCCGGATTTCTTTTACAAGATGTATATAAAATGTGCTTTCGAACTTAATTGATTAAAAGAATATCTAGCTTGAATACAATCTTCAATTAGTTGAAATCCGGGCACGGGTACGGGCACGTTCACGTTCACGAATGATAAACGCATTTTTCCAACTTAAATATTAGATATTTTTTCTCTGATTTAAAAAAGGCTGGAAACGAAAAAGCCCCAAATAGTCGAACTATTGGGGCTTTGAAAAATTGTTGGATTAACGGCCAGCGTGGCTTGGTTCTTTTAAGTGAGAAGAAACTTTACTTGTCATTTTAAACATATTGATTGGTTGTGAAGAACCGAACACTTTGGACAATTTTTGATCTGGAATAATGTTACGTTTGTTTTGTGGATCTTGTAGCTTGTGTTTTTTGATGTATTCCCACAATTTTTTTGCTACTTCAGTACGTGGCATTGGACCATGGCCAACGATAGCTGCTAGCTCATCGCTGATGTGCATTGGTTTCATGAAGGCGGAAGATTTTTTTTCCTTACTCATTTTTGGCTCCTTTAATGTTTAAGTAGATATTAGAGGCTATCAGAAAATACTCACACTACACACTTATAAATGCTTTCTCTTTCTGAAAGACCCCTTGCTTCTTGGACTCTTTTATCTCTGTTGAGATTTTATAGTCAAAACAATTCGTGCAAAATTAATTGACAACATTTAATTTCTTAAAAACATATTTTTAATTTAATCTTAACTTGTTGTTTTAGAGGCACTTATGTTTTGAGTGTCTCTTCATTATAAAAAATTGCTATTTAAAATGATACATCTCTTCATAAAAATAGCCTCAGACTATATCTAGAATGGCATTTTCTTTGTATGGAATTGCTATTTTTCTCAGATTTGTGATTATTGCTTGCCTGAAAGAGGCATAATCAGGCACCTTTTTTTGGATGTTTGTAAGGACAAAAATGAATTCTAAACACTTTGAAAAACAAATCTCTGATCTAGAAGCATTGTCTCAACAAATGCAGAATGCTCAAAATATTGAGAAAAAATTACACGTTTTAAATTGTCAAAACACTGTTCAGGAGTATCTGAAGAGGCATCTCGTTCCAAATTTTAATTCCTTCTCAAAACAGGAAGAAGTTGTCTATAAATCAATCCTCGCCATAGATCAAGGAAACAACGTTTTTAAAGGAATAAATGCTTCGACATATGATCATGAAGTCTTTAAAACGTTTCTTCTTCATCTTGTTGAAGTCGATGAATTTTATAGCACCATCGGTGGCCTCATCGGCTATCACTTAAATATGCTGAAGCTGATCTCGCATCATATACCTACATCAGCAAAAAGTGAGAAATTACAATACCAGCATCCTGTAGGGATTGAGATTTCACAAGATACTCATGAAGTCAGACAATCTGTTCGTTGGGGTATCGAGTCCTTAGAGATAATTGCTGTCATGTACCCTGTGGGTGGTGCTGGAGATCGTTTAAATCTTCAAGATGAAAAAACAGGCGAAGCGTTACCGGCAGCATTATTGCCATTTTGCGGAAGATCGCTTTTGGAAGGCTTAATCCGTGATCTGCAAGCCCGTGAATATCTTTTCTACAAAATGCATGGAAAGCAATTAGAAACTCCTATTGCAATGATGACGTCACATGAAAAAAACAATCATCACTATATTCTCAACATTTGTGAAGACAACAACTGGTTTGGACGCAATAAAGATAATTTTCATTTTTTTATTCAGCCATTAGTTCCTATGATAGATGAATATGGAGATTGGGTGATGCAAGGTCCTCTACAGATGCTCCTTAAACCTGGAGGTCATGGAGTGATTTGGAAGTTGGCGAGTGATAGAGGTATCATTGATCGTTTATTGGCTCAGAACTATACGAAAGTCCTTGTTAGACAAATAAATAATCCTATTGCCGGCATTGACAATGGTTTAAGCGCGTTTTTGGGATGGGGTTTCCACTACGATAAAGATTTTGGTTTTGCCTCTTGTCCCCGTCTTTTAAATACATCTGAGGGCATGGATGTCTTAGTTGAAAAAGAGATTCCTGATGGATTTGAATATTTTATTTCTAATATTGAATACACAGAGTTTGAAAAACATGGAGTTGAAGATGTTTCAGCAAAGCCTGGAAGTCAGTTTTCTCTTTTTCCTGCAAATACAAATATTCTTTTTGCTGATCTTGAGACAATTAAAGAAACCGTTTCCTATTGTCCCCTTCCAGGAATGCTTGTCAACATGAAAACATCTGTGACTGTTTCTGATGAGCATGGTGTACAAAAAAACGTGCTGGCAGGAAGATTGGAATCGACCATGCAAAACGTTTCAGACTATATTGTCGACCACTATCCCGATGCACAAAAAAATATCAATCCTAAAGAGCTCAAGTCGTTTATTACGTATAATGAAAGGCGTAAGACAATCTCTGTAGCAAAAAAAGCATATGTGCCTGGAGGATCCCTTCTGGAGACACCGGAGAACTGTTTTTTTGAGTTGTTACAAAACCATGAAGATTTGCTGAAAAACTATTGCCATTTTTCAACGCCTACACTTGAACAGAAAGAGTATTTCGAACATGGACCTTCCTTTATTTTTCTTTTTCATCCTGCTTTGGGACCGTTATATCAGATCATTGGCCAAAAATTGCGTAAAGGTGTGATAGCGAAAGAATCTGAATTGCAGTTGGAAATCACAGAAGCATCGATTGAGGGTTTAGATTTGCAAGGTAGCCTTCTTGTAGAAGCACAACATGTTCTTGGCGGTAAGAATAATGCAAACAAAATTGATTTTCACAGCAACCTCAATGGGAAATGCCTATTAAAGAATGTAGTCGTGAAAAATAAAGGAATCGATAAGACAGCTCCAAATGTTTATTGGAAAAATCAGATTAAGCGAAAAGAATCCCTCCGCATTACACTTGAAGGGGGTGCAGAATTTATAGCAGAAGATGTTGTATTTGAGGGTGATTTTAATTTAAAAGTTCCTTCAGGACATTGTATGCGAGCGTTTATGCAAAATGGGCAAGTGGTTACGCGTTTAGAAAAAATCAGTAAACCCACCTGGTATTGGTCCTATTCCTTCGATACCGAAGATCGCATCCAACTCACAAAAGTTATGCCTCAAAACTAACCCCAGAGTAAACTTAGATTTGCTAAAATAACATTTTAGAGCGCGAAGCGTTTGGGTGTGCAAGTTCCTTGCACTCTAGAAATGTTTTTTAGCGCGAAACAAACTCCCGAAGGGAGTTTTTCATTTGTAGCCCAGGGTTCACAATGCCCTGAAAGGGCATTAGTTAACCCTGGGAAAGATTCAAAAAGCATTGCACCCCCGAAGGGGGTGCTTCAATTTGTTTGCTATCACTAACATTGAAGTACCCCACTTCGGGGGTACTGTGCCATTCATATTTTACCCCAGGGTTAACTAATGCCCTTTCAGGGCATTGTGAACCCTGGGCTACAATAAAAAACCCCTTTCAGGGGTTTCTTTGTGTTCACAAACCCTTTTCTACTTTTGGCCTGATGACTAACAATTGTTACTTGATGGATATAAATGGCGAGGACACTTGGGAGCTCCAAACGCTTTGCGATGATAATGATTTGTGGGATTTGGACGTTGACTAGAAGAAGAAACCGAGAAGAACTATTCATGAACAAAAAAATAGCCACAGATTATACAGATAAAATTCTGTGCCATCTGTGGCTGTGAATTGCAATTTTTTAGATGAGAGGTACTGCTTTGAATGAGAAGGCGTAACCTGCAGCAGCGAAGCAAGCGCATGCAAATAGTCCCTTGGTTACCTTCACACAGTAATTATTTTCTCTTCTGTCGAAGGCTTGATATAAAGCAACCACACCTACAGCGAAGCATATCCCAGAAATACCGTATCCAGTTCTGAGTTTTGTAATGACAGAAGTGATAATTGGAAGTGCTCTCTCATTCCAGAAAGTGCTAACTTTTTGAGCAACTTCTGCATAATGTTTTGATCCTGCTTCATACGCTTCGTTTGCATATTTAGAACTTACTTCATATGCTGCTTTCGCCTGTTTAGAACCTGCAGCGTAGAAATCTCCCGCATGTTTCGATCCTGATTCATACAGTTCTCCAGCATATTTTGAAGCGGATGCATAAGCATCAGAAAGCCATACCGGCACTTTGGATGTAGTAACATTGGTTGCCATTTTAAATTCTCCTCAAAGTTAAAGAAAGATCCTTAAGTATATTATAATATCTAAATAAAAATAAACAATTTTGTTACTTAAAAGATTGATTATATCGTTCAACAAACGGGCATCCTTCACAACTCGCTTCGTAGTGAAGACAAAAATCATGATGCAGTTGGTAGGCACCCTGTTCCATTTGAGCACTTTTTAAGATTTTCCCTTTATCCGTATTTCCGAAAAAACGATGAATCAAATACCGCGATTTGCCTGACTTCAAAGCGGGAATGGAATAAAAAAGCTCTTGAAATTTTTGCAGTTCTTCTTGTTGACCTCTTTTTTGAATTTTCTCGTGCAAAAAAGGTAAGAAAACATTGATCAAAACGTTGGTTCGAAGCTCTTTTCCCATTAAGGGCAGCGGATCCTTGTGTGCCGTATTTTCAAATGTAAAATGGAAGCTCCAGTGCGGATCTTCAAGAGTTGGCAATACCTCTTGTAATGCTTTTAATAGAATTCTCAGTTCTTTTTTTGTCTGACAATTTTTCCAATTGTCATCCCACACAGAGTACAATCGTTTTAAAAGTGAGGACCATAAGTTCTCGTGTAGAAAATAGGAAAGAATAAATAACCTTCTTAAGGGATGGTTGAGAGGTCTAATTTGATTTAGCTGTAAAGTGACATTAGGAAAATTTTTGAAGTTGTTTTTTGCGGTTGCAAGCAACGTTAAATAATATTCCGATGCATTCCATTTTTTTTGATAGTCGTCTGAGAAGTATCCAGAGGCCTGCATGGCTAATGCCAGATACTTCTGAGTGGTTTGCAGAGGCAGTTTATGTAACCAATGGAAGATTTCAAGAAAAGCTTGTGCGTTTTGTTTATAGCCTAAGACTCTGGAGAAACCGGCTGCAAACTGTGTAGAGGCATCATCACCACCCCAGGATGAAAGAAAATTATGCTTTTGCTGTAGTCTCCATGAAGCTGCACTAGAAAAGAAAGAGTGAATTTTATGATCAGATAGAGTTTTAAATAGGGCATGAGCGCACTTTCCGCTACCGAGAAATTTTTTGTATGGATACAGATCGAGGTCTATCAATTTGATAATTCGTGAATGCGAAATGGATAAGTTTTTTTCGAGGTATGCTTGAGATACCTTTTGCTGATTTTTTTTAAGTATCGTAATAGGATTCTGAGCTTCCCATAAGGAGAGATGTAAAATGACGTTGTCATAGCGTTCATCGATGTGATGTTGATGCTGGTACCATGCTTCTTCGGAAAGATGTATTTCGATGTCTCCAAAATAATCCTCAGAGCCAATTTTGAGATGAGCCTTCAAAAAGTCTGGGCCTGCTTCCGCATTCCAAATTCCTGGAGAGATCACTTCAATCGGTTCTCCGTGTACAGTATTCAATTGTTTAAAGTACTTTTGTTCCAACCACATGGCATGCAAATGTCTTTCAGTCAAAAACTGATACGGAGCAGATGCCTCCGAAACCTTATGTGAACATGGTAAGATCAGTAATTGATACATCTTTAATGACATAATTTCCTTTCAAATAGTAAACAGTAGAAATCCGGGCACGGGAACGGGCACGTTCACGTTCACGGATTTTTTTCTTTATCTTGCCGCCGAAGGCGATCCTGTTCATCTTGTTTGTTTTTTCTTTGTGATCTTTGTGTCTTTGTGGTTATTCATCGTATGCAGCTATGAGATACTTTTTCCTGACTGTCAGAAATTCCTCTTTTTCCTTTTTATGCACATCTGTGAGCTTGTCTAAAGAATTCATGGCGATCATACGATGATAAATTTCGTCTGTGCCGTTCACTTTGCAAAACATCTCTTTTTGCAATTTTGATGAGCTATAAGCCTCTTTCATTTTTTCAGGATAAAGAGAATTCAATACGGAAATAATTAAATACTGCGTGCTGACAGGCTTAAATTGGAGTGAATCTGTGATGATGATTTGAACGCCTTCACACTCCTCTCCGGAGAATCTTCCATAAAACGGTTTATAGTAGAATGGGAGGAAGTGCACGCCAGGAAATTTTTTGGAATTTAATTGTTTTGAAAAGCTTGCTGCATTGATCCATGGAGCACCTATGACTTTAAAAGGTAAGGTGTAGCCGACACCAATATTTACGATTTGGAGTTCTCCTAATAAACCGGTAATAGGGTAGTAAAATGTTGTCGAAGGTTCGGGAATATGAGGGCTTGTAGGTATCCAAGGAAGGCCTGTGTCGACAAAAGACATAGATCTATTCCATCCTTTCATCGGAACAATTGTTAATTTGCAATCGATCTCATTCTCTTCATTAAAGAATTGGGCTAGCTCACCAATCGTCATGCCGTGGCAGTACGGAACGTTGATATAACCGACCATCGATTTCCATTTTGCTTCTAACATCGGTCCATCGATGACAGTGCCGTTGATCGGGTTAGGTCTGTCTAAGACAATCACAGGAATCTTATGCTTTGCCGCTTCTTCCATTACATAAAATAGTGTTGTGATATAGGTGTAGGAGCGAGATCCGATATCTTGTATGTCATAGATTAAGAGGTCGATATTTTTGAGCATTTCTGTTGTAGGTCTACGCGTTTTTCCATGCAGACTATAGATGGGAATACCGGCAGCATCTTTATCATCTTGAATGTTCTCAGAAGCATGTGCAGAGCCGTTTATACCATGCTCAGGCGCAAATAAAGCAGCCAAAGTGTAGCCATGTTTTGCAGCATTGCGTTTTAACAGTTCACGCGTTGTCAAGAGCTGTTTATTCACAGCGGTTTGATTAGTGATTAATCCGACTTTTTTTTTCTTGAGAGTAGCAAGATATTCATCGGATGATAACAACACATCGATTCCGACAGTCACTTTGGGAGTGGCGAATAAGGGAAACAAAATAAAAAGAAAAAAAACGACGAGCTTCTTTAACATAAGAATGACCGAATAAAAATTTCGTCTGCCACAATATATTCATGAATAAAAAAAGTAAACAGTACACAGTAAACAGTATTCAGTAGAAATTTATGAGCTGAACTCTGTAAAAAGCTGATATCAAGAATAAAGTACTGAATACACGCGACGTGCATGTTTTCTGTCGCCGTATTCACGGCTCAATTGTTTATTTTATCTCTCCCATGGGCTTACGCCCATACGCGTTAAGCTAAGGATCTTAATCTCGATCTTGATCCCCCTTTCAATAATGCGATGCGTAAGTTTTTCCTAACTTGTTTCGCCAGTTCCTGGCTCAATGTATTAGCACACCTACCGTAGACTCGCTGCGCTTATCTATGGCTAGCATATGTCATCGCTTCGCGACTATTTATCGCTTCGCGATTTTTTTTAATAGCATTTAGCTGACACATGGAAACAATCACGCAGCGACAAAAAAAGCCTTTAAGCAGAAACCACGAAGTGGTAATTAGTCGCGAAGCGATGACATATGCTAGCCGTAGATGACGAGCGAAGCGAGGAGTCTACGGTAGATTAGCTAATACATTGAGCCAGGAACTGGCGACACAATGAAAAAAACTTGCACAACACGTAAAAGATGGAATGATTAAGATCATGATCAAGATCGAGATTAAGATCCTTAGCTTAACGCGCGTGGGCGTAAGCCTGGGGTCATATGTTAGATAGAATATTGAGCCGTGAATACGGCGACAGAAAACTTGCACATCGCGTGAATACTGTTTACTGTGTTATGTGATAACAATAAAAGGTGTTGTTTTTGTGGAGTCGGCGAGAATAAAACGAGCAAAGGAATTGCTTGCCTCAGCAGGAGGTTGGTCAGAGCAGCATCCGACAAGGTGTGAAAATAGTGCTGCACTTGCTGCCCTCCTATTGCAGGAATCACAAGACTCTCTATCTTCTGCAGAAAAAAAATCGCAAGCACAACTTTCTCGCATGATGAAAGATCCATCGGGAAAAGTTTTTACCATGCGCATGACGGATGAATGTTTCCGCAGTAATAATCCAATACGCATTGCTGACCAGTTTCTGTTTTTATTGGAAAAATATGGAACCCCTCGTTTTCTTTCGTTTCATAAAAAAGTGCTTATCTCTGTTTTCAAACTATTGGGAAAGCATTTCGCAGCGTTGACTATTCCGTTTTTGAAGTCTGCAATTCAAAAAGAAACAGCCTCTGTAATCCTTCCTGGAGAGCCTAAGGAATTATTACAGCATTTAGATAAAAGGCATGCAGAAGGAGTAAAAGTTAACCTAAACCATCTTGGAGAAGCTGTTTTAGGAGAGCAGGAAGCATTGAGACGTCTACAAGTGTATTTGGAGGATTTAAAAAATCCTAAAATCGAATGCATTTCCGTCAAAGTTTCCACAATCTTTAGTCAAATCAATTTACTTGCATGGGAACATACGCTCTCAGTATTAACTGAACGGCTTTCACAGTTGTATCGAACGGCTAGAGATCATAAATTTACAAATTCAAATGGAATCCAAATCCCTAAGTTCGTCTATCTCGATATGGAGGAGTATCGTGACTTAAGCTTAACTGTAGAGGCGTTTTTAACAGTTCTTGATAAACCAGAATTCCATCATTTTTCTGCAGGAATCGTTTTACAGAGTTACCTGCCAGACTCTTTTTCAATTCAGCAAAAAATTACCGAATGGGCAAAGAAAAGAGTTGCCTCAGGTGGTGCTCCAATCAAGATTCGCATTGTCAAAGGCGCTAATCTTGCGATGGAGAAAGTAGAAAGTTCCTTGAAAGGCTGGTCCCAAGCTCCTTATGACGAAAAGCTTGATGTCGATGCGAATTTCAAAAGGATGGTGATGTATGGATGCGATCCAAACAATGCTGTCGCGGCGCATTTGGGAATTGGCAGCCATAACCTTTTGGATATTTCTTATGTGTTACTATTGCGTTCAGAAAATAGTGTGGAACCCTATGTCGGGTTTGAAATGCTCGAGGGCATGGCTGATCACATGCGACGTACCGTCCAAAAAGTTGCTGGTGATATACTCCTCTATTGTCCTGCTGCCACAAAAGAAGAATTTCAAAATGCTGTCGCTTATCTCATTCGTAGACTGGATGAAAATACTGCTCCTGAAAACTTTCTGAGGCATATGTTTGGAATGCTTCCTGCCACACAAGAGTGGCAAGAGCAGGTCAATCTATTTCACAAATCATGTTCAAGAGTCCCCACAGTATCTTCCGATTCAAATAGGACGCAGAATCGCACCCTAATTGCAGAAGGGAATCCCAGAAGTTGTGCCTTTAAAAATGAACCGGACACAGATTGGACTCAAGAGAGTAATCGCAAATGGGGCTTGCAGATACTTGACGAATGGTCGCGCAAAAGAATTGATCCTTTGCCATTAGTGATAAAAGGGAAAGAGGTTTTCTCTTCTAAAATATGTTTAAAACAAGATCCTTCCAATCCATCGAAAAAATTGTATGAGTACTCACTTGCTTCTTGGCAGGAATTGAATTCAGCATTAGAGTTTGCTGATCAAACAGCAAAAAAATGGGATCAAGTATCTGTCAGAGCGCGATCTAAGCTGTTGTTGGATGTTGCCCAAGCATTAAGAGAACATCGGGCGGAGTTAATCGGGTCAATGGTCGCCGATACAGCCAAAACAGTGTATGAAGCCGATATTGAGGTCTCTGAAGCGATCGACTTTGCAGAGTATTATGCCAGAAATATCAAAGAGGTTTGTTCGCTTGAAGATATACAATGGAAGCCAAAGGGAACAACCCTAGTTGTTCCGCCATGGAATTTTCCTTGCTCCATTCCTGCTGGAGGCATATTAGCCGCTTTGGCGGCTGGAAACTGTGTTCTTTTTAAACCGGCTCCAGAAGCAGTTTTAGTCGGTTGGGAGCTTGCGAAAATTTTTTGGAGCGCTGGAGTCGATAAAGAGGTGCTTCAATTTATCACTTGTGAAGAGGAACCAACAGGAAGCCAATTAATTAAAGATAGCAGAGTAAAATGTATTGTTCTCACAGGTGCTACAGCGACAGCAAAGCACTTTTTCAATTTGCGTCCAGGAATAGATCTTATTGCGGAAACGGGTGGAAAAAATTCCATCATTGTTACAAGCATGTCAGACCGCGATTTGGCTATTCGTGATATTTTGCAGTCGGCTTTTGGACATGCAGGACAAAAGTGCAGCGCCTGCAGTTTGGCAATACTTGAAGCTGAAGTTTATGACGATCCTCATTTTCGAAAACAGCTTGCAGATGCCGCCTCAAGCTGGAAAATTGGTTCACCATGGGATCCTGCAACGCGATTAAACCCTTTGATACATGCTCCAAACCCAACATTATTACGGGGATTAACAACTTTGGAACCAGGAGAAACATGGTTATTACAACCAAAGCAGAGCCAAGAGAATCCTAATTTGTGGAGTCCTGGCATTAAATTTGGAGTACAAGAAGGAAGCTTTACGCATCAGAATGAGTTATTCGGTCCTGTTTTAGGAGTAATGAGAGCGGACAATTTAGAGCATGCGATAAAGTTAGCAAATGGGACGCGTTACGGTTTAACTGCAGGATTACATTCGTTAGATGAGCGAGAGCATGATTACTGGCTTAATCATATGGAAGCAGGCAACTGTTATATTAATCGAGGAATAACAGGAGCTATTGTACAAAGGCAGCCGTTTGGAGGATGCAAAGAAAGCAGTTTTGGCCCTGGTATCAAGGCAGGAGGGCCTAATTTTGTGATGCAACTGATGCAGGCGGAACAAAAAAGGATGCCACAACACACTGATGGGCATAGTATAACATCTAAAATAGTACAAAGTCTTTCAAGGCATTTTGAAGGAAAAGATTTAGAAATTTGGAATGCTAGTATTGATAGCTATCTTTTCTTTTGGCAATACTATTTTAGTCAGGAACATGATCCTAGTCATGTTTTAGGGCAGGATAATCTGCTGAAATATGTTTCACATAATCGCATGGTATTGCGCATTCAAGATCAGGACACACTGTTGGATGTTTTGCGTGTTTTTGCTGCTGCGAATATTTGTGGAACAGCTTTAGAAATTAGTGTTGGCAATAATTTTCCTATCATTCCAAATTTGACAATTGTCAAAGAATCAGAAAATGCATTTATAGAACGTATAAAAAATGGATCTATGGAGCGTGTACGTTTGCTGTCCACACCCAGTTATGAGTTGCAAAAAGCGTTAGCGGAAGCAGCATGCAATGTTTGCCAAAAACCTGTTTTGGCTAATGGTAGAGTGGAGTTACTAAATTATCTTCGCGAAGTAAGTATTAGCTATGATTATCATCGTTATGGCAACCTCGGCGAGCGGGAAACAGAACCCCAAAACCAATCTTGTCATTCATGCGCTTGTCAATAAATAATAAACGCGATGTGCAAGTTTTTCTGTCGCCGTATTCACGGCTCAATTG
>Ga0206902_10039_pt1 | contig 36478 bp, 28 predicted proteins | sample Alteio_BWOrgHeat_44_FD_153242 | JGI IMG/M metagenome (GOLD analysis project Ga0206902, IMG submission 153242) | Enriched cells from forest soil in Barre Woods Harvard Forest LTER site, Petersham, Massachusetts, United States -... | ecosystem: Environmental > Terrestrial > Soil > Temperate forest >... | reverse complement strand
ATAACCCAATAAGAATAAATACTATGTTAGCTACAATCGCAAATCTATACCCAAGATACTTCATTCTAGCTTCCTTTCAGTGATAGTAAACGGCACTTTAGTTGCAAGCTCACCATCCACATAAAGTTCCGCATGGTATTTACCAAGTGGCCAACCATTGGTTGGTTTAGTTACCATGAAATGCCCGCCCCATGAATTATCAGGCAATGTACTACTTAAGGAACCTTTGCCATCTTTATCGAGCAGTAAATCCATAGAATCAATTTTATAATTTGCTGCAGCTACATTATTGGTATCATCTGCTATCCAAACAATCTTGACTTTTTGCCCTGCTTGTAACTTATCTGACGTCCAAATAACATAAATAACAGGTGTATTTTGAGAGAATGTATCTTTTACTTTGATAGGCAGATCTGTTGTGGCAATATTATCTGTGAGAATGGTGTCTATGATTGCAGCAGATGCCGCTAAGACTGGATTAATAATCCACCCACACAAGCTGCATAACAACAAGCCAATTTTACAGTTTCTCACTCTTATCATCCCCCTAGAATGGCCGCACTACTACTAAAATTACTATACTTATTAAGAACAACGTTGGCAACTCATTAAAGACTCTATAAAATTTACTAGTATGCGTATTTTTGCCTTGCGCAAACAGCCGCACCATACGCCCACAACATACATGATATGCCCATAGTATTACAACTAGCGTTAATTTAGCATGCATCCAACCAGCTATTAAATAATAACGTGGCATATAAGTTATCAACCACACACCAAAAATCGTGGTCATAATCCCTGCTGGCCACATTATACCCTTATATAAACGCCGCTCCATAATTTTAAAACGCTCCAAGCTAATAGTATCATGCGCTTCACTATGATAAACAAATAAACGCGGTAAATAAAATAACCCTGCAAACCATGCTACCATTGCGATAATATGCAGTGCTTTAATATATAACATAACACTATTCCTTACTTTCTGGCTGAATTTGCAAATCATTGCCGCCAGATCGTTTGCCAACATCTTCAGAAAAACGAATACTTAAACCAACATTATTCTTTGAATCAGCATAACGAATTGCATTCTCTTTGCTAATTTTACCACTCTTATGCAAATCAATTAATGCTTGATCAAAAGTGATCATACCTTTCTCACCACCTCTACTCATCACGTCTTTAATCTCGTCAATCTTACCTTGTGCAATTAAGTCAGAGATGTATGGTGTATTTAACAATATCTCCACCGCTGGTACACGTGTTTGTTGATTAATACCTGGAATAAGGCGTAAAGCAATAATTGCGCGGAGGTTTAATGATAAATCTAATAATAATTGCGAACGCGCTTCCTCAGGAAAAAAGTTAATCACACGCTCCATTGCCTGATTTGCATTGTTAGCATGTAAGGTCGACAAACATAAATGTCCAGTTTCTGCATAAACTATAGCTTGCTTCATGGTCTCACGATCACGGATCTCGCCAATAAAAATTACATCTGGCGCCTCACGCATAGCATTTTTCAATGCATTATTATAACTTAAGGTATCAATACCAACTTCACGCTGATCGACAATGGATTTTTTATGAGTATGCATATACTCAATAGGATCTTCGATGGTTAAAATGTGACCACTGTAATTGCTATTACGATAGTCAATCATTGCAGCCAAAGTTGTTGATTTACCTGAACTAGTAGCACCAACTACCAAAATTAAACCACGTTGCTCAACAACTAAGGTACTTAAAATCTCTGGTAAATGCAGCTCGGAAAATGATGGAATAACTCCAATAATAAAACGTACTACTATAGCTACTTCACCGCGCTCCCGAAAAACATTCACTCTATAGCGTCCAACATTCTCCACGGATAGCGCCATATTTAGCTCCATCGTCGCATCAAACTCTTTACGCTGCGTATCATTCATAATCGATGATACAATCTCAGACATATCTGCTGATGTCAGAGCAATATCACTAACAGGCACTGTTACACCTTGTATTTTCATCTGCGGCTTCGTACCAACACTGAAAAATAAATCTGACGCACCTTTATCAGCCATCTGTTTTAAAAGTGTCACTACGTCCATGTTGTACTCCTGAGAGCTACTATCGTAAAAGGTAATATTCTCACGTATTACCGTGGCTTGACCGCGGTATCCATTAATACGTTCTATTCAATGGGCCCCGTGGTCAAGCCACGGGGATTCGAAAAGTTAAGAATAGCGTAAACTACGAAGTAGAGTATACAATAAATTGAGAAGTCGGTCGATAAGCCGGGTTCTGTCGTGGACAACCATTCATCTGGGACAAACGTCACCGTTTACCTCAAGCGACCTACCCGGATCCAGCACGGGCAGTGCGTCATGGTCTATTGACCATATGGATCCCTATTTGGTCTTGCTCCAGGTGGGGTTTTCCCTGCCACGCTTGTTACCAAACGTGCGGTGCGCTCTTACCGCACCATTTCACCCTTACCAATAATAAGCTTCTCACATAATATGTGAGAAGCCTAAAACTGGCGGTATATTTTCTGTGGCACTTTCCGTAGGCTTGCACCTCCCAGGCGTTACCTGGCACCTTGCCCTATGGAGCCCGGACTTTCCTCCCTTTGCTGTTAGAGCCTGTTCAAAGCCTTTGATGCTGGCCAGGCTCTAACAGCAAAGCGCGATTGTCTAACCGACTTCGAGGTGTATTATAACAAAATATGCTCTAAAAGCCTAATCAGACTCACGGGTTCCAATGAACTCATCATCAAAATAACGCTTTAACTTCGCACGCAATGTACCACGACTCACACCTAATACATGAGCTGCTTTAGATTGGTTATAACGAGTCATTTCCATTACAGTACGGAATAAAGGCGGTTCTATTTCTTCTAAAACGAGTTGATGTAGATTCAAGTCAGCGCTACGAATCTTACCTTTAATGGTCTTCATATATCCCTTAGCAATACCAACAATATGCTGTGTAAGCATATCTGGATCGCTTTGTACTGTCTCTAACACTGTATTCATATACTTTCTCCAAAATAATATATCCCATACAACTTGGTCAAATTAATGACCGTGAGACTTATGATAGCATATGTTTCAAAGAATGCAAACATTGGTTCAATGATATTCATTTATTAACGGAAGATTAAGAGATCCTTAAGGGAAGATTAACACATAATTATTTAGAAAAAAGTTATTAATTATCAATGGAATAGTTAAATATTGCTATTTATAGACGCACAATAAAAAATATTTATATTTTTTTGAAAAAATTTAGTAAAGTAGCGTTTTAGGAAGAATATAGTGTCTACACGACAACATTTTGCTATCATAAACCTTTCTTGAGCAATATGACAATCCATACTGTGCTTACTCAATCTTGTACAACATTACCAGGCATCGGTAGCGCATTAGCTAATAAATTAGCTAAATGCGGTATTCAAACTATCCAAGACTTAATCTTTCATTTACCATATCGTTATCAAAATCGCACTCAGATAACTCCTATTTGTGATTTACGGGCCGATGATTGGTGTGTAGTGGCGGGGCAAATATGTTATATTGAAGTAAAATCTGGTAAGCGCCCACTACTATATTGTACGCTGCAAGATAAAACTGGCACGCTCACATTAAAATTTTTTCATTTTAATCAACATCAAGTAAAAGCCTTGCAAACACGCCCACATATGCGGGTCTTTGGCGAAGTGCGTATGCAACTCAACCACTATGAAATGGTACACCCTGAATATCACATTCTTGACCCGAATGGATGCTGCCCAGTTGAAGAAGCACTGACGCCTATTTATTCCAGCACACAAGGATTACATCAAACGCGCATACGCCAATTAATTAATACCGCTCTCAAATACAGTTCCCAAACTCTTACAACCTTAGAATGGCTCGACAATATAGAATTACGTCAACTAAATTTCCCGAGCATAGCAGATGCGCTACATTATATACATAGCCCACCACCAGATGTCGCTATTGACGCACTATTGATAGGCACCCACCCTGCATTACAACGTTTAGCTTTTGATGAGCTAATAGCGCAGCGCGTCAGTCTACAATTAGCACGTAAAGAGCGTGCTAAATTTAAGTCTCCCACACTGCCAGTAACAGATATATTAACCAAACAATTTTTATCCACCTTACCGTTTCAACTAACAAACGCACAATTACGCGTTACAAAAGAAGTAAAGAATGACTTAATACAAACAACGCCCATGTTACGTTTAGTCCAAGGAGATGTTGGTTCAGGTAAAACTGTCATCGCGGCACTTGCTGCATTACAAGCAATTGCGAATAACTATCAGGTAGCGTTTATGGCGCCAACCGATCTCTTAAGCGAACAACATGCTAACAATCTACAAAATTGGTTTGCACCATTAAATATTAATGTAGAGCGTTTAAGTGGCCAAATGACAATTGGAGCAAAGCGTGCTGCATTAAAGGCTTTATCTAATCATGAATGTCACCTAATAGTAGGCACACATGCATTATTCCAAAATAAAGTACAATTTGCTAAATTAGGCTTAGTGATTATTGATGAACAACATCGCTTTGGTGTAGAGCAACGGGTAGAGTTACATAAAAAAGGCCAAACTGCAGACACTATACCACATCAACTGCTAATGACCGCCACCCCGATTCCACGTACATTAGCTATGACGCACTTTGCGCATTTAGAAGTATCTATCATTGATGAATTACCACCCGGCCGCACTCCAATTGTCACTACTATTATTAATCAAGCTAAACGTGAGCTGTTAATTGAGCGCCTAAAATCTGCCATGAGTGATGGCAGACAAGCATATTGGGTATGTACCTTAATAGATGAATCAGAAAAAATAACCTGTATAGCGGCCACAGAAACAGCACAGCAATTACAATTACAGTTACCTAATGCGCGCGTAGGCTTAATTCATGGCCGTATGAAAAACTCCGAAAAAGAAGCCACCATGCTTGCGTTTAAACAAGGAGCAATTGATTTATTAGTTGCAACCACAGTCATTGAAGTCGGTGTAGATGTGCCAAAGGCAAGTCTCATGATGATTGAAAACGCCGAACGCTTAGGCCTCTCGCAACTACATCAATTACGTGGACGCGTGGGACGCGGCAGCACTAATTCCTATTGCCTACTACTCTATCAACCACCACTTTCCAATATAAGCGCCGAACGTTTACAAATCATGAAAACTACCCAAGACGGTTTTATAATTGCAGAAAAAGATTTAGCCTTACGCGGCTCTGGTGAGCTATTAGGTACCAAACAAGCTGGCTATCATAACTATAAAATTGCTAAATTACAGCGGGATCAGACACTATTACCTGCCGTTGCCAGCATGGCTAATAAACTCTTGAGTCAGAACCCAAGCATGGCAAATACAATTATGTCGCGTTGGCTCGGCAACTGCGAGATGTTTTTGTGCGGATAACGCTCATAAATTATGCGTCAAATTGTTGGGTTGCAAAAAACCGCAACCCAACGGAGTCTGAAAGCTGACACGCCTATGTGAGTTATAGACTACTAGCCCATGCTCCAACCCTCTGTAACATCACTAGTGATATTAGTAGCATCACTTGGACCACCAAATGCGTTGTATCCCATACAACAAGGAGGTTGTTGAAAATCCATGTCATCTGGTTCTATGGAAAGAATGCTGGCGCACAACCTGGTGAATATAGCCGCTATATATATAATTGGGCTTAAAAGAGTCAAAGCTGCGGCAGTTATGGCCATTAAAAAGTCAAGTCCAGTTCGTTTCAGATTATATACAGCGCTGTCTCCTTCAGATGATAACGCAAATTTTATTGCAGCATACAAATGCTTAATAACATCTACGACACTTGCAATTGCATCAATGGCACACATAATAGTTGCAGTGATGGGCTTGAATAATGCTAGGGTAAGATCAGCTTCAGTTTGGTATGCCGAAAAAAATTCTTCCTTTAATGCCTGTTTCACTCTGTTTTTTGTGGTCCTCAATTCTATATGAGCCTCATTGGGCAAAAAGAAAGATAACTGATATAAATCATATGCTGTTCTTACTAGTTGTTGCTTCATTCTATGCTCCAAATTAAAATACGGAATTAAATCATACATTACATACAAGTTATTATCAATAGGATTGTTTCTGTATCTATTGTTATCTTATGGTGCAAACAATAAGCTGCTGTAGCTATTGCATCACTACTAGTTAATATTTAATCGTTTGGCACGTTGCTTTAATAAATCATAATATTTCTTTTGCATGTCCTGTGAAAGATAACTCCTGCTAATTAGATCAACCCATATAGGGACAGCATTATAAATTTGCTGTATTACCTGTTGCGTTACTGTTTTATTTAAACACAATACATCAAGTGGAAAATAAACACATAAATCCTTAAAGGTTAAATTATTTTTCTTACCATTTAATGGTAAGGCTAGCTCTTCTTTAGTGTTTGCTTGTGCAATAGTTGTATTTAATAAATCATAACCAGGGGCGAGTTGTATGATTTGATTCTGTTCCAAAATTATAGAAAAATTTTTTAAATGCATATCTTCATTGCCAACTAGAAAGTTAAATAAGGTTAATTTAAACAATTTTAGCGCTTCTAATATAGGAAATGTACAATATTCGCGAATAAGTTTTGCAACTTTTTCCATAGAACTATCATATTTAGAATCACGACTCGCGAGCGAAAGCTGGGCAAAGTCTTCTACAGCAATTTTTTGATGATGTCGACCATGACGATCGAAGCGTTTGATAAAATACGTCCAACTGCCATCACTTGCTGGTATTAAACCATGTACCGGTATATTAATGTCTATGGATGCCGCCATACTCATGGTGATGGCTTCATTTTCTGGTAACTCAGCAAACCATTCTGACTGTGGTTTTAAAATAAATTGCCCTTGTTGTGAGACAATATCAAAACATCCTTGCTTAACATTGAGGCCAGCGCTCAGTTTTGGTTGTACCCCTTGAATAGACATTTTACCAGCTCGTGCTATTGCTTCTGCACGCTGTTGCTTAGCACTGTATATCAAAGGCAGCAAATTTGTTAGTTGAGGAGATAATTTTCTTAAACCAGCTATAGAATAAGTCATATTGTCATTGATAAGCTCCCAAGTAATCGGACAATATTTCATTTTATTTCTCGTACTGTTACCGCGCCCACGAGATCTTCGCCAGTTAAAATTAGCTGTGAAAAATAATCATCTTTATTAATTTTATACTGCCTTAACAAGGCCTCTAACATAATACCTTCAGGTAATAAGCCTTCAAAAAACGGTGGGAATTGTTTGAAACGATAGCGCTTATTGTAAATTGGCATAGTAACGGAAATTGGCAACCCTTCATATGTAGCGTCATACTCAAAATAATAGTCATGCACATTATTTTCAACTAATATGCCAGCGGGCTTATCTTGTACAAAAATACGCGCTTGTCTCATGATATTTTATTAAGCGGTGGTTGCAAGATTACTTTAATATTTAATGTATCGAGCACATACATCAGGGTGGAGAGTTTAATGGTTGCTTTAGCTTTTTCGATATCATAAATAACAGTTTTACCAACACCAGATAGTATAGCTAGTTGTTGTTGACTTAATTTTGCCAATTTCCGATACTGCCGAACTGTAACTGCGATGTCATCAATTAGCATGGCTGTTTCACATAGTTATATTATTTACTAGTATAGCAGTAAAAAATATCGTTTAAATACTATTTATTAATATTTATTCGTTGAAAAGCTTATATTTGCTGCCTAAGCAGTAAATAATGCCTTTTGCATACAAGATAGCACTGGTTATTTGTGCACCAGTAGATAAGTACTGCTATAGAAGTAAAATCTAAACCTGCCAACTAGCACGTGCACGATACAATGCTGGTAAATCATTGATCGTGCGTTTAACATCTGGACTAAAATTAAATATCGGCCGCTCTGCTTGATAATACACTCCTAATGGTACAGGAAACTCGGGGAAACGTAACTGCGCTAATGTAAGAGCCGTATCGAAGTTGTTTGGTTCATGGCGCAAAGTAGCCTGCTCACTTGGCACACATTTTACTTGCTGCCCTACTAGATCCAGAGCGCTTTCATTATCTGCTCCAAATATTAAAGGTTCAGTTGCGCGTAATAACACTGTATTAGCAGCACGATTCCCTTTCAATGCAAAGCCATCAAACGCCCCATGATTAAAAATATTGCAATCTTGATAGATCTCAATAAATGCACAGCCCTGGTGTTCATATGCTTGCTTTAACACGACGGATAATTGCGCGGGATCTTTATCAACCGCACGTGCGACAAAACTCGCCCCCGCAGCTAGCGCTAATAATAATGGATTGATTGCCTGCGTAGTAACACCATGTGGTGAAGTTTTAGTTACTTGCCCTATAGGAGAAGTGGGAGAAAATTGCCCTTTAGTTAGACCATACACTTGATTGTTAATCAGCAAAATTTTAATATTCACATTGCGGCGCAAGCAATGCAGTAAATGATTACCGCCAATACTTAAAGCATCGCCATCACCGGTGACTACCCATACGCATAAATCATCGCGCATAGTCTTTAAGCCAGTAGCAATAGCCAGTGCTCTACCATGAATAGTATGAAACCCATAAGTATTCATATAATATGGCAACCTGCCAGCACAACCAATACCTGAGACAAACACATGCTGTTCTGGCGCTAAGCCTAACTCTGGTAAGATCTTTTGTATGGCTGCTAAAATTGCATAATCACCACACCCAGGACACCAACGTACCTCTGCAGCACTAGTAAAATCCTCACGCTGATAAGCAGTCTTTTGCATGACTCATCTCCGCCTTAATAGCACTCACTAAATAACTAGTAGTAAATGGCAAACCATTACATTGTGTTATCGAGCGCGCATTCACTAAATATTTTGCACGCAATACTTGACAAAATTGCCCAGAATTAAGTTCGGCCACCAATATATGCGCATATGCTCTAAGATGCTCACGTAGATCATGTGGCAGGGGATTTAACTCACGTATATGTAATAATGCAATCGCCAAACCATCGAGAGCACATTGATTCACCGCAGATTTCAATGCGCCATAAGTACTACCCCAACCCACCAGCAATATTTCCGCAGTACTATTTCCATCAATAATAAGTGGCGCATATTCACGTGCGATACCAGCAACTTTCTGTGCGCGCGTATTCACCATCTGCTGATGATTGTCTGCATCATAACTCACACTACCAGCATCACCTTGCTTTTCCAGCCCACCTAATTGATGAATAAAACCAGGTGTACCAGGCACATTCCAACTACGAGCCAAATTGTCATCACGCTTAAATGGTAGTGCAGAACGATTAAAATCAATAGGAGTGCTGTGCAAATCAGCTAATTCAGGAATTTGCCAAGGTTCAGCGGCATTCGCAAGATAAGCATCTAATAATACGATAACCGGCGTCATATATTTGATAGCAATAGTAAATGCTTGTAAGACTGTATTAAAACAATCAGCCGGACTTTTAGCCGCAAAAACTGGCAATGGCGCTTCACCATGCCGCCCATATAATGCTTGCTGTAGATCACACTGCCCAGTTTTAGTAGGCAGACCAGTAGACGCACCAGCACGCTGTACATCTACCAACACTAGTGGCAATTCACTAACCACTGCCAAGCCTAAACCCTCACTTTTCAGCGACATACCAGGGCCAGAAGTACAGGTTAATGCCAAACGGCCACCAAAAGCTGCCCCCAAACACGCACATAACGCGGCAATTTCATCTTCAGCTTGTAATAAATGCACACCAAAATCTGCAAGTTTTGCGCACTCCTGTAAAATCGCTGAAGATGGTGTAATTGGATAACCAGAAACTAAAACTTGCACCCCAGTAGTTGCTGCCATAGTTGCCACTGCCATGGCTACCCCTTCCACGCCTGTCAATTGCCTATATTCACCAGCATCACGCGTAAGTCCACCAACAATATAACGTGAACGCGCTAACTCAAGCGTCATAGCATAATCATAGCCTGCACGTAATGCTAAACTATTTGCTTTAACAATCTGTTCATTAGCCTGAAATTTTTTAGTAATAAACGCGTAGCTATTTTCTAGTGGCAAATCAAATAGCCACAATACTACGCCTAAGACATAAAAATTCTTGGATTTTTTTGCTTGTGCATGGGTAAGCTCTAACTCGGCCAATGCTGCCAAAGTGTTAGTGATAAGTGGTAATGATAAAACTTGATAATACTCAGAGGCACCTTGCAAAAGTTGAGCAGAACTTTTAGCCTTCTCCCAATCTTTCTCATCCATGTTATCTTCATTTAAAATGAGCAAACCACCTGATTTTAAATAAGACAACGCCTGTTTTAACGCTGCAGGATTTAGCGCTACTAAAACATCTAATTCTTCGCCGGCTGTAAAAATTGCATGCTCTGCCATCGCTAACTGAAACCCAGAAACACCAGCCACTGTACCTGCTGGTGCACGAATTTCCGCAGGAAAATCAGGCAATGTTTGCACAGCCTTCCCAGTTAAAGCGGCAGTAATAGTGAGCTGCTCACCAACCAATTGCACACCATCCCCAGAGTCCCCTGTAAGACGAATTACAATAGCATCCTGCTCCATGCTTGTTTCTCACATAATGTCATGTCCATATTTATATTGTAGATCAATTGTTAAGAGCTTGTTAATTAATTCTACTAAAAATGAACAATAGCCATTATTTTCTGCGAGGCGTTGCTCATTTACTTAATGTAAACTGCGCTACGCTTCTCGAAAATAATGGCTATTGTTCATTTTTAGCGAATTACTTAACAAGCTCTAAGATATGCATGATACATATTACGTACACGAATTTTCTTTCCACCTAATGCGTGATCAATTGCATGACGTAAAATATTTTTTGCTGCTGTTAACGCAGATCGTTGTTGTAAATCACCGCCGGCAATGGCTAGAATATCAACACCAGCGATCCCAATGCGTGTTGCAGAAAACCCAACTCCTGCGACAAATGTATAATATCCTTCTGCAACAATAGGTTTATTAGTATGCGCCTCATGTGTTAATGTCAATTCATAACCAATGGCTGCTAAAAACAGCAATTCAAAAGCACGCAATATACGTTCAATAGCCACCCGTTCTCGTGCAGGCAGTAGTTCAGCTAATACTTGCAAATACGCATCAAACAACCACGGCATAGGCTCACTGCCCATATTAAGTGCATGATAAAGTAATTCATTAATATATAAACCGGCAAATAAACTAATATCAACTAAAGAAAATGCCACATCTGCATGCTCAATTTGCCGCACATAATACCAATCGCGACGCATATCTAGTGTCAACCACAATGGAGTAAAGGCTTGCAATAAAGCTTGTTTTTTAGGAGTACGTCCGCCCGAACAAAAGGCAGTAATGAGACCTTGTTCCCTGGTAAAAAATACTACTCTGGCACTAGTGTCACCCGCCCACCATTTATGTAAAACTAATGCATTAATCATAGCCGAACTGTTTTAACAGGCGCTCATCATCCGCCCAACCAGATTTCACCTTACAATAACACTGCAAAAATACTTTTTTGCCAAGCATACGTTCCATATCAATACGTGCATCAGTGGCAATAGCTTTTAGTTTACTACCAGAATCTCCAATTATCATCCGTTTCTGGCTTTCTTTATCTACTAAAATTAAACCAAAAATACGTACTAAAGTACCTTCATCTTGATATTTTTCAATCCCAACTGTTACTGCATAAGGTAATTCCTGGCCACATAAACGAAATACTTTTTCACGCAATAGTTCAGCACATAGAAAGCGCACAGAACGATCCGTTACCTGATCTTTTGCAAATAAAAATGGCGCCGCAGGTAATAAATCATGTAAAACTTTCTGTAAACTAGCTAATTGCGCACCAGTTTTCGCTGACAACGGTACCATAGCTTTAAAGCTATAACGCTGCCCCATAGCTTCTAGATATGGCAATAGCGCCGACTTATCAGCCATTTTATCAACTTTATTAATTACCAAGATACAAGGAATTTTTGCTGCACGCACTAGCTCTAAGACATGCCCATCTTCATCAGTCCAGTGTATGCCATCAACTACAAATGCAATAATATCCACATCACGCAACACATGAATAGCAGTTTTATTCATCATTTTATTAATAGTTTTTTTTATATTTTGATTAATACCTGGAGTGTCTACATAGATATATTGATACATATCGTCTGTACATATACCTAAAATACTATGCCGTGTTGTTTGTGGTTTACGCGAAGTAATGCTAATTTTCTGCTGTACTAACTGATTGAGTAAAGTAGACTTTCCCACATTTGGCCGCCCAACTAAAGCAATATAACCGCAATGTGATGTCATGATACAAATCAACTATTAGAGAATAATAGTATAGTATCACATCTTATATCTTCAGCCAATATATGGGCGACTAGAAGTCAGGGCCTACGCATGAAAAAGCGCGTAGCTAATGTTTGAAACATCGTTGTCCAGTGAATAGCATTGCAATACCATGTTCATTACAAGCATCTATTACTTCTTGATCGCGCAGTGAACCACCGGGTTGAATAATTGCTACGATACCGGTATGCGCAATACTATCAATACTGTCTCTAAATGGGAAAAATCCATCTGAAGCCAATACAGCATTACTTAAGCGATCATCTGCCTTACTAATGGCAATCTTGACTGCATCAATCCGTGCTACTTGTCCAGCTCCTACGCCAATACTTTGAAAATTTTTTGCAATCAAAATGCCATTTGATTTAACATGTTTCACAACACGCCAAGCAAAAGATAATTGCTCTAGTATAACAGGTGAAATAGTATGTTTAGTTACAATTTGGTTTATTTCAGGACGAAAAATCTGGTGATCGTGTTGTTGCATTAATAGGCCACCTTCGAGTATTTGATAGTGCCAAGTAGGCACATGCTCAGTCTTCGGTATAGTCAATACACGTAAATTAGGTTTTTTTGCTAAAATACTTAACGCCTCTGTTGCATAACCAGGCGCAATGACCAATTCGAAATATGAGCTAGTAATAGCTGTCGCTGTCTCTGCATCACAGGCACGATTCAGCGCAATTACTCCGCCAAAACTTGCAGCACTATCTGAATCCATGGCAAGATTAAATGCAGCAAAAATGCTGGATGATGCAGCAACACCACAGGGATTTGCATGTTTTACGATGACACACGTCGGCTCCTCAAACTCGCGCACACAAGCATTTGCCGCATTGGCATCAAGTAAGTTATTATAAGATAATGCCTTGCCTTGATGTTGTATGGCGCGGAAAATACCTTCTGGAATGCCTGCAAATTGATACGCACAAGCAAGTTGTTGAGGATTTTCTCCATAACGTAATTCTATGCTTTTATTAAGCACTAAATGCAACTGCTCTGGGAAGTGTGCTGGTTTTTCTGCTATATTAGCTCGCAAATAACTATAAATTAATGCATCGTATTCTGCTGTATGTGCAAATGCTTTTATTGCTAATTGGCTACGTTGTGTTAAATGTATACATCCATCCTGTGCGGTCAATTGCTGTAAAATTAGAGAATAATCAGCTGGATCAACAACCACTGTAACATCATCAATATTCTTAGCAGCAGAGCGAATCATGGTTGGCCCACCGATATCAATATTTTCAATTGCATCAGCTACACTGCTCTGTGGTTTTTGAATAACATCTGCAAATGGATATAAGTTGACCACCACCAGATCGATCCAGTCTATACCATGCGCTTTAGCTACATCTGCATCCAACGAACGTCTACCTAAAATACCACCATGAATTTTAGGATGCAGTGTTTTCAAACGACCATCCATCATCTCAGGAAAACCAGTCAATTCAGACACTTCGGTAACTGGAATCTGCGCTTCCTTAAGTAATTGACTAGTCCCACCAGTCGAAATAATCTGGATCCCTAACGCATGTAATTGTTGCGCAAAAGGCACAATCCCTTGCTTATTAGAAACTGAAATTAATGCCCTGTTGATTTTTTTCATGCTCTCTCTTCCTTACATATTTGTATAGCCTCTATTAAGGCAGTACCCTCTAATGCTTGTACCCTAGATCGCACACTATCTACTGTATCATCTGGGTAAACAGCACATTTTTTTTGTACAACGATGGGGCCAGCATCCACCATTTCTGTTACAAAATGCACAGTACATCCCGTTTCTTTAACTCCTGCATCTAATACCGCTTGATGAACTTGCCTATCCATCATGCCAGCAAAAGCCGGCAGTAGTGATGGATGAACATTAATTATTTTTTGGGCCCATTGTTGCACAAATGCGGGCGATAAAATCTTCATATAGCCAATTAATACAATTAAATCAATGTCATACAATAATAGCTGTTGCGTCAATTGTTGATCGGCTACTTCACGAGTTAACGCTTTACAATCAAGCCATAAGGCCGGTAATTGGTGTTCTCTAGCCCGACTTAATATCAATGTGTCTTGACGGTTACTCATAACAACTGCAATTGTCGCAAGCAATTGTTTTTGCTTTATAGCATCAATTAATGTCAGCATATTGGTACCATTATTTGACCCTATAATAGCCAGATTAAATGAGCTCATGTACTTAACTCATTTACTGCTGCACGCAAGCTTTGCATCATCTTAATGCGACGCTTGATTAACTGTGTTTGTCCAATGTCTTCACGATGGAATAATCGCCCTCGAATGCAATTTATTTCGTTCTCAGCTATCATTTCCGCTGCAGCAATTGTTGGTGCAATGCCTACCACAGCTACTGCTCTAGAGCCAGTTGTATATAATTCTCCATCGATATCATTTACCGCAGCAAAATAAAGTTGCTCATGATTGGTAACTGCCGAAACATCAATCAGACTATGCTTTTCTGGTTTATCGGGATAGCCAAATGGTACTGCATATTTACATACAGTCGCTAACGGCTTAAACCGTACCTGCGCATGTTGTAAATTGCCAGCGACTAAGGCCTGACATAACTCTGTAAAATCACAGTCTAAAATGGCTAGCACATTCAAAGCCTCAGGATCACCAAAACGCGCATTGTATTCAATTAATCGCACCCCATCACCTGTCACCATAAAACTACCATACAGAATACCTTGATAGTACACACCACATTCTCTTGCCAATGCAGCAATAACTGCCGTATTTATCTCTTGTGCAGCGACAATATCATCTGTAGTCAAGAATGGTAAAGAATGGTTGGCATCACTGTAACTCCCCATGCCTCCGGTGTTAGGGCCAAGATCATCTACAAAGGCACGTTTATGATCTTGGACCAACGGCATAGGGATGAGGTGTTTCCCATCACAAAAACTCAACAGCGAAAATTCTTGGCCAATTAATTTTTCTTCAATTATGAATGAACCACCAGCATTCAGTAAACTTGCACAAAATTCATAAGCTTCTGTAAATGAATGCAAATGCTCACCGGCTACTTTCACACCTTTGCCGCTCATTAAACCATCAGCTTTAATCACATATTGATCTGCACCTAAAACGTGTAAAAATTCCATCACCCCAATTAAACTGGAGAATGCATGAAACTTGAGTGATCCAGGTATTTGATATTTTTTTAGCAACATTCTGGTAAATATTTTGCTGGTTTCTAATTGAGCGACTATTTTTTTAGGCCCAACAGTTGCTATACCCTGTTGCTGCAGTGCATCAACCAAACCTGCTGCTAGTGGTGCTTCAGGGCCAATGATAACCAGCTTAATCTGCCATTCCAACGCTTTCTGTATTACTTGCTCTACACAACAAATATCCCCGATCCAATACTCGCTAGTTAGTTGTTGAATACCTGGATTATAGGTAGTACCACAACAAGCAAGCACGGGTTTCGCTGCTGATTGGGCAAATGCTCTAGCGATGGCATGTTCTCTTGCCCCTGAACCAACAATCATGATCCGCATGTAACTATATCCTCTGTCTTCTGATCCACCGTGACATATTGACCATTCATACATGCCATACATGGGCTTTTAATGTTATGTTTCCCTTTACGGGTAACTGCCTCTACCAAGTCATATGGCGTTTGAAATAGTAATTGATCCACGTCTAAATGCACCCGCATTTGCTCGACAGTCTGATTAGCCGCGAGTAATTCTTTAAATGATGGGATGTTAATACCATATACACATGGATGCGTGATAGGTGGGCACGCCGATACAAAGTACACTGCCGCTGCTTGAAATTCCCGTATCATTTTAACAATTTCACAACTCGTTGTTCCACGTACAATGCTATCATCCAACAATAGTACCTTTTTATTTTTAATTTCAATTTCCTGTGGTGTTAATTTATATCGCACCTGTCGGCTACGTTTTTCTTTATCAGACATAATAAAAGTGCGCCCAATAAATGTGTTCTTATATAAGCCCTCTGAATAACGTATGCCAAGCTCATTTGCAAAAGCTAAGGCTGCCGTATTAGATGTAAAAGGTACTGGGATAACAACATCTGGCAATAGTTCGGGAAATTTTTTCTGCCAAAGTCGCGCTAAATTTTGTCCCATACGTAATCGCGCTCTATACACATTGACATTATCTAATGTTGAATCTGGACGCGCAAAATAAACATACTCAAAGATACATGGAGAAAATTGTTTTTGGTGAACTAATTGACGAAATAACATCCCTTCCTGAGTAATATAAATTACCTCCCCTGGTTGCACATCTCCCAATGATTTAAATCCTAAAGCGTAGAACATAGAGGTTTCAGAAGCTATTATATAGTCTTTAGTTCCATCCTGATTAATGCGCTCACCAATGACCAAAGGACGAATGCCATGTGGATCACGAAAAGCTAATAAGCCTTTGCCCATGATAACACTCACCACAGAATAAGATCCTTTGGCTTTATTGAATACTGACTGAACTGCATCGCATAAAGTTGCAAAAAAATCCAGATCAAGATCAGCATAGACAGCAACATTCAACGCATCTGCTAATACGTGTAACAGAAGCTCTGTGTCAGTTGAAGAACTTAAATTGCGGTGTTTTTGAATAATCTCATCAAATAATTCGTTATAATTAGTCAAATTACCATTATGTGCAATTGCAATGCCTCGTGGACTGCTGATCCAAATAGGCTGCAGATCAACGAGTTCATACCCGCCGGCAGTAGGATAACGTGTGTGACCAATGCCTATATTACCTTGCATATTCAGCACGTCATTTGCATTAAACATTTCTTGTACTAAACCTAAACCATGCTTGACATTAAAACGCTGCTGACAAGTTAAGATACCAGCTCCATCTTGTCCACGATGCTGTAGGTAAATTAGACTATTATATAAATCTTTTGCAACTGGATGATGGCTAAAAATTCCTACAATTCCACACATGATGCATATCCTTGTGCCTTGTCAAATATAAAACCACATCCTGTAATCATCTCATATAATTGAATGTACCTTGCCGATAAAGTAGTTACTAACTCTTCTGGTGCTTCTGGCAGTAGTGCATCATGATAAGGATCGCAGTGTTCCGCAAACCATAGCCTTAAGAATTCTTTATCCATGTTCACAGGCTCTTTCCCAGCCATAAATCTCTCCTCATAACTATCAGCTAACCAATAACGACTTGAATCAGGAGTATGCAACTCATCAATCAATAAGATATTGTTCCCTGCATCGCGCCCCATTTCATATTTTGTATCAACTAAAATTAATCCCTTTTGCTGAGCAGTCTTGACTCCAAATGCAAATAAAGCTAATGCAGCATTAGATGCATAATCCCACTCTTCCGCAGTCATTAATTGCTCTTGTATAATTTCTTGCGGGCTAATGAGTCGATCATGCTCAGCATCTTTTGTCGTCGGGGTAATAATGGCTTGTGGCAGTTTTTGATTTTTAACTAATCCCTCTGGCAAATGATGGCCACAATAATATCTAGCACCTTGCTGATACTGCGCCCACAAAGACGTATTTGGTGAGCCAGTAATGTAGCCACGCACAACAAATTCAATGGGGAATACGGTGCATTTTTTAGCAATTGTTACATTAGGCGCAGGAATTTTTAAAACATGATTGGGTATAATATGCTTAGTTTTTTCAAACCACCAAGCACTGAGCAAATTAAGAACTTGCCCCTTAAATGGTACAGCAGCGAGCACGCGATCGAATGCACTTTGGCGGTCGGTTGTTAAGATAAATAACGAGTCACCCAAATCATAGGTATCACGTACCTTCCCTCGATATTTTGTGCCTATCTTTAAATCACTTTCGGTCAAACATTGCGATAAAGCATGGTTAATAATTGCAGTATAATTACTCATAAACAAAACACTCGTGTGAAAATGGATTAAATAAAATATGCAGCTTAAATATTTCTTCTACTACACTATCTAAGTATGCTGGAGCAGCACTGATTTGCCAGAGGATGCCATGTTGAATGCAAGCAATCCCTGGGATCCCAAACTGTTCCGTTAATTGTTGTTGTTTTTGCCTACCAAGCAGATCTTCTTTAGCGCGCACTAAAAATTGTCCTGGCAATTGTATAGAGGGGGGAATCAGGCATTCTTTGCGTTCATTATATAACAAGCCACTTGCTTGAATTTTCTCAATGATATCTAAACTATCACTGCTGTCATCACTGATCTTTGAATGTTCATAGATGATTTCCCAGTGAATGCGACGTTGTATATGCACAGATAAACCTCTTTTCTTTAAGATACCTTCTACTGACAGCGCATGGTTATCCGTGATCATCAGCTCAATAAGCAATTCGTCACTATCAGATCTTTTTTTAAATGGTTTAATATCAAAACGTTCTGCTGGTTGAGAATCATGAGGCAATTGTGCTAACGAAGTGGAAGGGGCGTGTTTGCCAAAACGCGCTGCAATATACTCACGCATTGAGTGAAATATCACATCACCTACGGCAGTTCTTTCTGGATGTGGCATTATTGCTAATACATTGCCTGCAACGTTACCAATCGCTGCAATATTATTCACAGAACCATTCGGATTAACTGGGAATTCATTGACTATATCGCCTGCCTCTGTGCAATACTGAAAAATAGCTAAACCATGAGCCTCAATACGTGCAAGTAATGCTTTTGAGATAACAAAACGTCCTTCTGCGTGCGCCACTGGCATGCGTAATATTGATGTGGCTGTTAAACCATGGATAAAAGCACTATATCGTTGTGTTGTAGCTAATTTTAAATTAATCCAAGCATTATAATACCCAGTACCTAATACTTGCCCTTGTTTAATGCGTTTATTATCAGTAAGTGCTATCTCCACTGCATGAGAAGCAAAACCTGGCACTAAACCGGCTTCGATTAGAATTTGTGCTCCATTACAGATCCCAAGTAAAGGCTTACCTAATGCCGTTTGAGTTTTTAGAACTTGGATAATTGGATCTAGGGCTGCAATAATACCAGCACGTGAGCGATCTTCATAAGAAAATCCACCAACAATGACATAACCATCACAGGCCAGTAGCTTATCAATGGAATCGTTCCATAAAAACTCTATAGGCACCATGCCAACACGTTGAATAGCTAAGCTAGTTTCTCGTTCACAATTCGAGCCAGGAAATTGCACCATAGCAATTTTCATCTTACAAGATCCTCACCAACTTTTGTTCCGAGCGTACAACGCGCCCAATCTGGGAAATCTGAAACGCAGGCCAATTTTGCATTGATTGAAACACTATATCAACATAGGCTTCTTGTACAATCATTACCAAACCAATGCCCATATTAAAAGTACGGAACAAATCATCTATACTGAGGTTACCTAATTGTTGCAAAATATAAAATAAAGCAGGGATCTCCCAACTCGCCCGATCAATTTCAACACCACAGCCTTGCGGTAAGATACGTGGAATATTATCTATGAAACCACCGCCAGTGATATGAGCCATCCCTGCAATCGGTATGCTCTGCTGCAAAAGATGTAATATCGGACGTGTATAGTTGAGATGCGGTTCTAGCAAAGTTTCCCCAATTGTTCGACTAAGCTCAGGATGCGCTGAATCCACCGTGAAATGCGCTACTTCAAACAATAACTTACGCGCCAGTGAATAACCATTCGTATGCAAGCCACTTGAATGTAACCCCAAAATAACATCGGAAGCTACTATATCTTTACCTAAAATAACCTGCTCTTTATCCACAACGCCTGTCACCACAGCGACAATATCGTTTTCGCTATTGTTATAAACACCAGGCATTTCAGCTGTTTCGCCACCAATTAATGCAATACCATTTTCAGCACAAGCAGCAGACATTCCTTGTATAATTTGTTCAACAACATTGGGGTTTAGTTTATCACTTGCAATATAATCTAATAAAGTCAATGGTGTTGCGCCCAACACTACAATATCATTCGCTGTTGCACTCACCACATCAATACCAATGGTGTGATATTGATTCATCATACGTGCTATCATGGTCTTGGTGCCAACACCATCTATACTTTGTACTAACACTGGATGTTTGTATGTTTGTATTAGTGTCTTTAAATCATACAACGCGCCGAATGATCCAATATCTGTTAAAACACATGGAGAAAATGTTTTTTGCACTGCACGTTTAATACGCCTGACAGCCTCATTGCCTGCTTCGATATCAACACCAGCCATTTTGTAATCAATTACCGTCATTATCATAATCCTTGTTTCTGTTTGCTATCCTCTGTCTTCTGCCTTGGCGCCAAGACCATTTTCCCATGCTGTTTTCGCCGTACTGATCGGTAAATTAATCTGTTGCTGCATGATTAGTTGCTTACCTGCGATAGTATGACCAATTATCCAGGCAGGCACATGATACTGATCCAATATTTTTTGACATGCGGCCCATTGCGTCTTGTTGACTTCCAACACAAATCCGCCGCTTTCACTGAATAAAAGATGAGCATCAGATAATGCACCAGGTATGTTTACCTCTATACCAATTGAATTTTTAAAACTCATCTCAGCTAAGGTGACTGCAATACCACCAGTGGAGATGTCATGCGCAGATAAGACTAAACCTTGTTGTACTATATCTGTCATAGCATACAGTTCTGCAGCTATCGTGTCTAGCTGGGGTTTTGGTACGTGAAGCCCTAACTCACCATGCAATTGATAATAGACACTACCACCACACTCATCTTTACGCTCGCCAATTAAGATCAATAAGCTATTAATTTTTTGTAAACTAGCTGTAACCGCATAACGCCCAATTGGCATGCTACCTAAACAACTAATCATTGGACTTGGCGGAATAGCACCATTACTAGATTCATTATAAAGAGAAACGTTCCCACTAATGATCGGTAGGGATGCACCAGGAAATTCTTTCAAGCCAATAGCACGACACGCATCCTTTATACCGCGGATAGACTCTGTAAATGCCCACATTTGTTCTGGATTTTCTGGATTACCAAAACATAAACAATCAGTGATCGCTTGTGGCACAGCCCCAACTGCAGCAACATTACGTGCTGACTCAACCACTGCATTGACAGCTCCCCAATACGCACTGATTTTATTATAACGCGGATTGTGATCAAGAGACAAAGCTATTGCCACTTGTCGTATTTCTTCAGGATATTTATCTTCATTAAATGGCAATAATACACCAGCATTTGCTTCACCAGCTTCAATCAGTGTTCGTCCCTGTACTTGCTTATCATAAGTCTCAATAATTGATGCTCTTGAAGCAATATTCTCATGCCCTAATAACTGCAATAAAATTTGGTTTAAGTCACTAGCAACAATATGTGGCTCTATGCCACAAAAATCCGTAGGCAGGACTGGTCGGTCTGAAATAATACCTCTGGTCACATCTTGCGCACGGGCATCAATAATTGTCTCATCCAAAAAATGCACAATATATTGGCCATCGGTGCGAATTTTGCCAATTACTGTTGCTCCTGCACCACTAGCAATGTCCGGTAAGGCGAATTGCTCATTATAGTGATGCAAAATCATATCAACCAGTGCAGGTGGCACTACCCACATAAACCGTTCTTGCGTTTCTGAACACAATAAAATATGTGGTGGTAATCCGTCCATACTAGTTGGTACTAGATCTAGTTGAATTTCAGCACCATATCCAGCTGCTTCAGCTAGTTCTACCGTTGCACAAGCGATGCCGCCTGCACCTAAATCTTTAAAACCCACTTCCGCAATCAGTTGTTGGTCTTGCAATTTTTTAAATAAAGCGGTATTCGCTTTGAGTAAATGTCGCTTTAAAAAAGCGTTCGGCTCTTGCACAGCACCTTTATTTTTCACCACTTGACCAACTGCCAGATTTGCAGAAGCAAAACTCGCTCCACCAAATCCACTGTTATCTGTGGCTTTACCAACCAAAATATAAACATGCTGATCAGCCGCTTTAGGTGCATAAGAATGAATCACATGATCTTCACGGACAACACCTAAGGTCACTACTGTAACTAGACAATTGTCATTGTATGCTGCATCAAAATACACATCACCAGCAATATTAGGCACTCCAATTGGGTTACCATATCCACCAATAGCTGCAACAACGCCAGCTTGGATCCATTTTGTTTTTGCCTGATGCACATCACCAAAACGTAACCCATCTGCAAGCGCTATGACTTCCGCTCCCATACAACTGACATCGCGTACATTGCCACCTACACCGGTAGCAGCACCCTCATACGGCACAATTTGCGATGGGTGATTATGTGACTCATGGCTCATAACAATACCATAACGCCTACCTTGCTTGTCTGTCGCAACAGCAACAATACCAGCATCTTCTTTGGCACCTAAAATCACATTAGGGCCATCAGTTATTAGTGTATTTAAATACCGCCGCGTACTACGATACGAACAATGCTCAGAACCCTGAATGGACCAAAGTACACATTCAGCTAAAGTTGGTGGACGTTTTAAGATCTGCTGTTGAATGATAATTGCTTCATCAACCGTTAAAGCAATATTATGCTGTTGTAATAGCGAAAAAATCTCTCCATGTGTTAGATGAGTGCAATCTAACACTGCGTTTTTAAGCGACATACCATATCTCGTAGATAAAAAAAACAAGCATCGTAGCACAATCTTACAAGTTATGCTATAGCATGTAACTCTCTGCAAATAATACTTTATTATGCATTTCCTGTTGATCCTGCGCACAGATAGTAATATGACCTAATTTACGATTGGCTCTAGGCTTTTTTCCATATGTATGCATATGTATGTCAGGCATACTCAGCAATTTGGTGAGATTGCTAGGTTCATTACTAATACAATTAATCATGGTACTCAATCCTTGCGCTGCGGTTGCACCTAAAGGTAGCCCTGTAATTGCTCTTAAATGATTTTCAAATTGTGATGTTACCGCTCCTTCAATGGTCCAATGCCCAGAATTGTGGACGCGTGGCGCTATTTCATTCACCATTAAATGGCCATCAACATAAAAAAATTCGATAGCCATCACACCAACATAGTGTAACTTCTCTGCAATTAATACCGCATACTGTTCAGCAACGGTTTGTAGCTTATCATTAACATAAGGAGCTTCTGATAGGCGCAGAATACCTTGTTGATGTTTATTCAAAGTCAGTGGATAAAATACTATGTCACCGGTATGACTTCTGGCAAACACCAAAGATAATTCAAATTGATAGGCAATCCATTTTTCGATAATCAGGCCTCCTCCATCAGCTAACTTCCTTAACTGCACAGCCTCTTCGTAGGTGCTAATAACAAATTGACCTTTACCATCATAACCATTGCATCTAGTTTTGAGAATGAGTGGGTAATCACAGTTATTGCTGGCGGTTCGTAAATCATCCCAACTATCAATCGCTTGATATGTGGTGGTCGGTATTGCCAACTCACGCAAAAAATCTTTCTCATACAATCTATCTTGAGCTATTCTTAATGCCTCTATTGTAGGCATAAATTTATAATCTATACTTAGCGCTTGAATAGCGTCAATGGGTAAACTTTCTGTTTCATATGTGACACAATGAACATCATGAAAATGTTGTTTGATTATCTCAATTTCATAAAAATCAGCTTGAATAACTGTAGTGACTTGTTGTGCTGAACAGTCAGGGCTAGGATCAATACAAATCAATTCAATGCCCAAAGGATAACCGGCCAAGGACAACATTCTGGCTAATTGCCCACCACCTAACACACCTATTTTCATACCACTGGCTCACGTGGATCGGTATTGAGCAATACTTGGTCAGTTTGCTCCTCACGAAAGCGGCACAATGCATCGTAAATTGCAGCATTTTTATTGGCTAAAATAGCTGCGGCCAATAATGCGGCATTGATCGCCCCAGGCTTACCAATTGCTAATGTAGCCACTGGGATGCCAGCAGGCATCTGAACGATGGAAAGCAGTGAATCAAGTCCATTTAATATTTGAGATTGAATTGGCACACCAAGTATTGGCAGAGTAGTTTTAGCAGCCAACATTCCTGGTAAATGGGCAGCACCTCCAGCACCAGCGATGATAACTTCAATACCACAATCCTTTGCATTTTCAGCATATTTAAACAATTGATCTGGAGTTCTATGCGCTGACACTATAGTAATTTTATAGGAAATATTTAGTTTATCTAATGTAGTTGCAGTATAAGACATTGTTTCCCAATCCGATCTTGATCCCATCACTACGCCTACTAGTGCCGTTTTATTATTCATGATATTTCCTTGGCCAAATGTATTGCATTTTTCTATACAAGCATGTATTAATAATCAATGTACAAGAGGATTTTATCATGGCATATCCACAAGCGAAAGCAGAAGATGTTTTACTCGACCAAGCATTACTTGAATGCCCACTACCAGCAACTGATAGATTGCGTCGCTTATTAAAAACAAAAGCGCCATAGGATAAAAAAGTAGCAACATATTTTTTCAGGATTACGCGGCTGAAGCCGCGCTAGTCACAAGATTCTGCACTTCTTCTACTCGCTCTTCCAATTTCAGGACACTGTACTCACTCTTAGTCATAGTCATCCAACTTGCTGTCGGAAAAAATGGATGACGTGCCTTGATAGACAATGGATCAACATTTGATGGTGTGCCAAACATGAGCTGCGCAGCTCTATTGAATACCGCCAAAAACCCAGTCAATATGAACTGCCAAATCTTCCTATCTTGTCCTAACTGTGCATCATAGCTACGCAAAGTTGCAAAAAAATGTAATTTAAATATATCGTATTCCTGCTTAGTAATAGGCTGTGTAACATCAACAGCATATTTACGCTCCTTAAAATTCTGTGTAATGATATTTAGCTTAATATTTAACTGCCCCTGTATCTCATTATCTCCTTCTCCGGGTAACCTGCCAAGAAGGGTAATAATGCTATTATTGAGCTGCTGACATACATTATCTATAGCAGTATTGTGTGGCAGAAGCACACTAGCTACTGCCAATTGCGCAGCACCGGCTTGCTGTGTATGGCGAGACAAATATTCACAGTCTATCATGGCAGCTATGATAGCGGATAATTGACTGGTTAATGCACTCTCTAAGCTATGTTGAGCTACTTTTGCCGCTAATTCTTTACTTAAACCAGAAAAATCAAGATCATTGATTATATAATCACGCAACCTATCTATAAGATCTGTACCATCCGCCAACAGCAACTTTCTCACGCCTAAATATTCGCGCAGCTGCTTCTGCATGGGAAATAATAAGTTACAACGTTTTGTACCAAGATCCACAATTTTAAAACTTTTGCCTTGCAAGCTTGATACAGCATCTTGTAATACTTGACTATTCATGCGCATAGGATCTACTGTAGTATCTAAATCATCTTGGATCGCTCGCAATCGAGTCTGATAAATAGCAGTAATGCTTTGACAAGCTCTTGCATATTCTGACTCAATACTCTGTTGCTGCACTACAAGCTGCTCCTGCATGTGTCGTTTATAACTCATAATTTGACGATGTTCCGCTATGATCTCAACATCAGACGCGTCACTATCTTGTGACCGTTGACCCTGTAACTGTGTCACCATATCATCAGCGGTTACTACATCTACTGCAACTGCGGCTTGTCTTTCAGCCAACACAAACTGTTCTTGCATAGCAATTATTGCACTTTGCGCTCTATTAAACTGATTCAGATAGTCAGACAGTTCTGCATGCAACTCTTTATGCATTAAATGCTTTGATTGTTGAACTGTAATCTCCTGTTGCAGCCTTTGTATATCCCTCTCAAGAGAAGCAGCAAAATTTTTATCAATCTTCCATGTGGTTGCAGCAGCAATCTTACTTGGATGCATACATTTCTGCACAGCCGGATCATCAATTAACATTGCATCCCCTAAGAAGGTATGATAATGCTTCTCCAAAATAAAGCGTGTGCTTCGTGAATCACGTACTGTCTGCTGCACTTTAAGCAAAAACGTACTTAATCTTGCAAGTCTAGCATTCTTATCCCTTAAATCCCTCTCATCTATAATCGTCTCTCTTTGCAAACGCGTAGATTCTGCATCCAAAAATGCTATACGCCGCTCCGTATTAACAATGCAACTGTCGATATCTTGCCTAGAATACTGTTTACTAGCTAGCATACCTGCTAACTTTTCACATAACTGCTTTTCATTATCTTTCAAAATAACCAATGCCACACGCACTCTAGCTAATGCCTGACGGCGACCCTCTCCTGGATCGTGAGGTGATAGAGTGGACTCGCCTTGAGAAGGGGTAGGCAGAGGTAATCCCACAGCTAGTAATTTTGCATCCACAATTATGCATTCTTCGTCATAAGTATTATACAAAGAGGACATACAAGCATCTTTTTCTCTCTGCAATTCTAATAATGCACTATTTCTATCTCGCAACGCTGAGTTTAAGTTTTCTTGTAAGCGTGTGCTTAAAACTTGCAGCTGACTGCTATTTGTTACTTGCCATGGTTGGATATGCTCGGTTAGTAGATGAACATAGCTTTGTTCTAAATCATGCAAACTGGCCTCTAAAATAGCTCTGTTACTGTCACCATCTAAAGAGCGTAGCTGCTGTCTATAATGCTCTAACTTAACTTGCAATTGCTCAACCTGAGGCAGACTAACATGTGCTGCACGTCCCTCGCATACGGTAGTTATGTTATCTAGTAATTGCTGATAAGTTAAGCTATGCCGAGCAGCAATCACCACTACATCAGTAGCCTCAGGAATTGGCACAGATGATGGAATAGAATTTATTACATCTACCACGGCATTGGCTATTGGCGGAGCCGCACGTATGACTGCAGGTAGGTTCACAATAGCATCTGCGCGCGCTGCATTAATAAGCGCTAACACTTTCTCCTTCACTAAATCTGGACGTATTTTGCTTGACTCTATCTCAAAAAATTGACGTAAACTATCGTCAGTCTTATGCAATAAATAATAATTATTAAGGCATTTTACTAAAACTGTGAAAAAAACATGAGCGAGCGAATCTATAGGTATAGGATGTGTAGTCTTTTCTTTTGTAATACTCAACACTCGTGCATTATACTTAACCTTAGGAATATCATTTAACAATGCAAAGGGGAAAAATTGCGCAAATGCTGTATCTAACGGCAACTTATTCTCGCCATCTAATAACTGAACAAGCTCTATGCCAAGCAAAAAAACAAACTTAAAAGATAAAGTCGAATCAAGAAAAGGCTGAATTACTTCTCCCAATAAGCTCATTAAAGGAGTATCAAAAGCTTGCTGTTTTTTTACACCAAGATTCATTGTAAGACGGTCGACTGCACGCCAAAAAGGTAGCAATGCAGACTTACAGTTCCATGCTGCACTCCAGCGAGAAGAGTCTGGTGCCAACTGTGTCAGTATTCTTTCATCTAATAGCTTGAAAAGCACTTTAATTTCCGCTAACCTCTTGATATCAGATGGTGATGCCTGTACTGCAGAGTCAGCTGGTAATAGAGATGTAATAATATCTACTATTTTAATAAGAAATGTTTTTAATTCTGAACTAGTATAGGTAGGAATTGATAAACCAGTAGGCATACGGCCCTCCACACATTATTAATTACTTGCCTCTCCTTGTCTAGACTAACAATTCCCTCTATCTGCGCCACAATCATTGTTGCGTGGCTTCTCTTAAGAAAGGCTTTCGCAGACTGTTATCCTCGAGTTACAGCAAGGATCATATCAAAGTATAGGTAAAATAGAAAGCAATTTTTATGGACGCGTTAAGACACGTCATTGCAAACTGAATGTGAAGCAATGACGTCACATAGATTGAAAAATTTACAATTAAGATGTGTTCACCCTGTTATGGGTGTTGTTTTATGCCACAGCTGCAGCAACTGGCACTATCTCATCAGCAGCTGCTTCTATCACAGTCTCGGCTCGAGCTGCTAAATCCTCAGCCTTGGTCATAGTATACCAACTAGCTCCACAGAGAAATGGATGACGAGTTCTAATAGATAAAGGATCCACTGTTGACGACACACCAAGTAATTGCGCAAGCTTACTTAATGCAGTCAAAAATCCAGACACTACGCGCTGCCAAATTTGCCTCTCTTCACCAAAGTGCACGGCGTAACTACGTAAAGTAGCCATAAAATGTAAGGTAAACTCCCTATATTCCTTTTGAGTAACAGGTGCTGTAGTATTCTCAGCATATTTGCGTTCCTGAAAGTTATGAATGATTGCTCGTAACTGCGTTTGTAGTGTAACTTTATAACTACCAGGTAACTCACTAAGAATATCAATACAACTCTCTAAATTGCTAGGAGCAGAAGCCACCGCTGCTCGTACATCAGCATCCATAGCATCCGTAGCCTCCTGAGACAAATGTTCACAATCTATCATAGCCGCTATAATGGCTGAAAGTTTACTAGTTAAGCCACGTTCTCGCCTATGTTGACCTATGTTTTCTATCAATAATTGAGATATGGTATTAAAATTCTTGCCATCAATTATATAATTATGCAAACCATTCATAATATCTGTTTGTAACAAGCCACTTTGTGATACGAACATTCTATACCCTAAACATTGCTTTAACTGTTCTAGTAGTGGACATAATAATGCCGCACGCTTGCTACGTGTTGCAATAGCAGTCTGAATATCATGAACCAAGCTACGATCAAGCTCTTCTAAAGCCTGTACATCGCTTCGTAATGGAGCAAGATTAAACTGTGCAAACATAGCACTACTCGCACTCTCTAGCTCTGCTGTAATATCCTGTAATTTTTGTTGATAACTGGCAGCGATTAATCTACTTGCTTCTGCATACCCTTGTGTAAGACTTTGCTCATCTCTTGCCAACTCTAATCTTAAAGACTCAACATCAGAATCAGCACCGACTACTATTAAATCTCGCATAGTATTAACTTGGCTTTCCATAGACTCGATAGCTTGCCTAGAACTCTGCATCTTATCAAGATAGTCAGTAAATAAAGCGTGTAAACTGCCATGTTCCGCAGCAATTCGCTTCTTTTCTGCAATATTATTCTGCAGACTACTAATATCATGCGCAAGCGACCGATCAAATTTATCATCAATATGCCATGTTGTCGTTGCCTTAACCACACCTTTATCCATACATTTAATAACAGCAGGATCCTTCACCAACAATTGGTAATCATCTCCTAAAAATTCATGATAATTTTTCTCCAGAATAAAAGTTTTCCCTTTACTGGATTTAGCATGCACCTTTGCATATAACTTGTTTAATCTTCCTAATCTATCCTCATCAGTGGCGATAATACGCTGACAATAGTCAACACTTCCCGCTAAGCTACCCAATCCTCTACGTAAAAATCCTACACATTTATCATGGTCAACCCAAGTGCTCGCAGCCTCTGCTTGGTGAGACTCCGCATCTTTTTCACGAAGCGCTGTAGAGAATTCTAACTGTAACTGCCGTTCACCTGCTACCATATTCGCTAACTGAGCTTCGGCTACAGTGAGCCCCTGACGAATGCTAATACTTGCAACTTTGGCAGCATGGTAGCTTTGCAAAACCTCTGTACGACGCTGTTGTTCTACCTGCAAAAAGGATAATTCTTCCTGTTTAATTCTCTGCGCCTCATTTAAATCTGTCTGCAAACGCACTTGCAAACGTCGTAACTGCTGCTGCCATGTTGATATAGCTTGCGGGAATTTGATATCTAATAATTGAGTAGATTGTTGCTCTAAAACAGCCCTACGTCCTAACAATTCATTTAAAGTTGCACCACTCAACCCACCTACACTATCACGATAATCTAAAATCTGCTGTCTATAACTCTCTAACTTCTCGTATACCTGTGCATGGCGCGCTTGTTCAGCACCAAAACCAGGAAGCTGTGTGCCACACAACTCAAGAATTCTAGCCTGCAACGCCTGAGCCTGATCTGGCTCACTACTAGAATCAACAATAGCAATAGGTGCAGGAACATCAAGATCAGTCGCAATGACAATAGGATCAGGAGAAGGAGAAATAGCAACAACAGGAATAGCGGCGCTAGTCACCTCATCAGGCACTGGAATAATAACAGAAGCATCTGTCACAGATGTATCAGTATCAGTATCAGCAGCAGCGGCAACTGCTCCAGAACCAGTTCCTACCATGAATTCACTAAAAAACTCTAATACAGTCACTGGCTTTTCAGATAATTTACCTGACTCTTCTGCAATAAATTCACGCAGACTATAATCTTCTTGATGCAATAAAAAGCAATCCTTCAGGCATCTGACTAAAGACTGGAAAACAAAATAAGCAAGATTGTCTATAGGACCAGTATATGTTATATCAGCATTGTGCATAGTCAAAACTCGCGTATCTACAGCATACTGCACACCATTCATACTACCAAATAACCCAAAAGGGAAAAATGGCGCGAACTGAATCAAGGATAATTGTCGTTGACCATCAAACAACTGCGCAAATTTTATCGCAACCAGAAAAGCAAATTTAAAGGATAATGGTGAATCAATAAACGGCTTAATTGTTTCACTAAATACAGTCATCAAATCACTGCCAATTGGCTCGCCTTGCATGGCTTTTATGTTTTTGAAATCAGCAAATAATAACGCATATGGATCTGCATTATGCTTATATTTTTTCAATAACTCTGTTAGCTGTGGCACACTACAAGCGATTGCATTAAGCTGTTTTAGCGCATGGTCATAATAATACAATCTGGTATGTGTCAATATATAGCGCGAACTTGGCAATGAATTTGTGTATTGTGTTGTTGGCTCTTCCTTAAGCGACTGTAAAAGAGGCACAGCCAGAGATTGTTGAATCTTGTTTGCTGACAACGCTAACTTCACTAAAGCCCGCGGACAGCTAAATCCTATACTCAATAATGTAGAAGGTGGCTTAAAATCTGGCAGAATATCTGTATGTAATAACTGCAATAATTCTCCAATATCTACTAACCTCTGTGCATCGCGTGGTAATGGTGATTTAGAGCTTGATAATTTGAAGCTAGTAATTATCTGCGAAGCCGCTTGAAAAAAATTAGCTAATTGTGAAGATTTGTAGTCTACTTTTGATCCAGAAGAAACTTGCTTAGGCATAATGTCTCCCACAACAATAATATTCATAAAGTTGACATTCTAACATATATAAGATCAAATTGGAAGTATTTAAGTGCAAAATTATGTCAATAAGTTTTTATAATGTAATTATGAGAGTAAAAATCCAAAGTTTTTCTGAATTTCATGCAAATCAAATTTATTTAAAAATAACGAAAAACTCATCCAGGAACTTAATGCTGAGAGATCACGAAAAGCAGGAGGTAAATAAATTGGGGCAATCAATAACCCACGCTCTTTTAATTCTTTTAACAATGGCAAATCATCCAATACCAATTTACCAGTAAAAAGTAATGGAATCATGTCAATACGATGTTGACTAATTGCAGAAAGAATAAAATTATAAATCAGTATAAAGCCTTTGGCATATGCCAAATCTTTAGTAAATGGGCCACCATTAGGAGTACTACCACGAAAAATACGTACACTATGATTGTAACTATCGTCACAACTTAAACCACATTCAAGAAAATAAGTATAAATATCAAGAAAATTGGCGCCCGCTGTAACTTTATCTAACGCAATAACCCTATTAGTGATTTTACGTATTCTGCCTGGATAGGATGCCAAACTCACTACCTCAGTAATAACCGCCAACCCTTCTTGAATAACACTACTAGACGGTGAGCCCTTAGCCAGAAAGAAACAATAAGGTTGCAACAAGCCATTAAAAGTTGTGCCTAAATGTACCCAACCTTCATGTACTTCCAGATATTTTAAATCACGATCACTAAACATCGCTTTTTGACTTAATTTAATACTATCAGCGCCAGCAGAAGCATCTGCCACCATATCATCACTCACCACTACAGTAACTTGGTTAGGATGTTTGTCAAAAAAATAACTTAAGCGTTCCTGCAATAGCACTTGTGCTTGAAATGGATTATATTGTTTAACATCCATGTCTGATTTTAATTGCACATCTAAGGTTGTTAAGACATCAAACAACACTGCGCCCAATTCAGCCAAACATGGGCCACCAACATAAAATGCATCATGCGGACTCCCATATAATTCCATAGAAATTTCACTAAACGCTGCTGTACCACGTACTGACAACATATGTACTGCGCGTATATATTCATCACACTGGCGTTTAATTAGGCGGGTAATCGGTGAAAATTGCCCAAGCTGGCGTTGCGCATCACGTAAAATTAAACGGAATTCTTCTTGTTTGTTGCGCACATCAAAAGGTAATGGGCGTTTCTGATAATACAAAGTATCCACAGCTGGCAATTCTTTGCCACGCTTTGAAAAAAAATCCAACCTAATGGTATCATCCCATTTAATTAAGTCTAAAATACGGATCTGGCGCTGTGCCTCAACAATGCGTTTTGATAATCCCTGAATGACAGTTAACTCATCGGCAGTAGGCATTATTATCCGTAATTTACATGCTTCTCAACTTGTTCACACTCGCGCATTACCTCGGGCTTGGCCGCGGTATCCATTCATACGCGCTATTCGATAGACCCCGCGGTCAAGCCACTGGGATTCGAAAAGTTGAGAATGGCATTAATTTTAAATTTTATGGTGGTAAAATACTCACACTCACATCACCTGTAGGTGCAGGTAACCGATAAAAATCACTCAAATTACTAGTTTGCAATGGCGCTGGCACAATTAAATCAGGGCCATTACGGCTTGTTAAATATTGATGCTCCGCATCTGATGCATATTTTGTACATGAGCTGAGACAACAAGATAATAAAAATAAAATAATACTATTTTTCACCACAATACCCCGACAATTGAATATCTAACCCCAGTAATACTTTTTCTAGTTCAGCATGGTGCTCTTCTGGCAACGGCAACAATGGCATGCGGATATAATCCGCAATCAACCCCATACGATACAACGCCCATTTTACTGGAATAGGATTAGACTCCACAAACAATAAACGATGCAAAGGCAACAGTTGCTCTTGCATATGGAAACATGCCGCTCTATCATCATCAAATGCCAAATCATTCAACTTAGCCATATGCTCTGGCACTACATTCGCTGTAACAGAAATAACCCCCTTAGCTCCAGCTACCAACCACTGCGACGCTGTTAAATCATCGCCACTATACACGTCAATCGCCCCATTACACAAGCGTAAAATCTGCTGCAACCGCGTCATTTGCCCAGTTGCCTCTTTAATCCCAATAATATTAGAAATATTTGCTAATCGCGCTACTGTCTCTGGCAATAAATCAACAGCCGTGCGCTGTGGGACATTATAAAGAATAATAGGCATAGCCACAGCATTAGCAATGTCACGATAATGACAATATAAACCCTCTTGCGTCGGTTTAATATACGCAGGCGTCATTATCAACGCAGCATGTGCACCAGTCTCCATAGCAAAACGTGTTAATTTAATACAATCAGCCGTAGAATTTTCAGCAGTACCTGCGATCACAGGGATCCGCTCACGTGCTGTCTCTACCACAGTTTTTATAACCAAACATTTTTCTTCATGTGTTAAAGTGCCAGCTTCACCAGTAGTACCAGCCGCCACAATACCATGGGTACCAGACTGTACATGAAACTCAACTAACTTTTGTAAACGTTCCACATCTACGCGAGAGTCCACCATAGGTGTCACTAATGCGACCACACTACCTCGAAACATATATTCTCCGCCATTTGCAGATCGAAATACCTATTATGGTAACGGATAGCACACCAATTCTCAAGGGCCAGGATGAGTTATTGCACGACAACTGCATTTAAATGCAATAATCATTATGGTGAGAGGCCGCATATTGACTATAAATAACATCGTTATGTATCATATAAAAAGTCACTTTTTATTTATAATTTATCTGCAAGGAGATCCATCACATGGTCGTGCCCACAAAACCTTACTATCCAGCCAATATTAAAACTACAGCACTAAAAACTACAGCAGCTGCCGTCCTTGCCCTTAGTGTTGATGTGGCTATCGCCGCATGTCCGACATATATTAGAAGCACGAATTCAATGCCTAATGCTGTATGTCAGATTATGTCCGGTAGCGTCACAGTGGCAAATGGCGGGAGTGTCGGTGGTATCTTAGCGACCGATAGCGGTAGTACAATAACCAACATCACTGTTGATAATGGGGGTAAGATAACTATCACTGCTGGTAATGATATTGGGATTGTGGTTAGCAGCGCAAGTGTATCGGGCGGTATTGCTAATGCAGGCTCAATCTCTGCCAAACATGTGGGAATCGAAGTTAGTAACGCAAGTGTGTCTGGTGGCATTGCTAATTCAGGCTCAATTTCTGCTGGAGACACGGGAATTGGAGTTGGGAGTAACTCAAGTGTGTCAGGCGGCATTGCTAATTCAGGATCAATTTCTGCGAGACAGGGGATTGTAGTTGGTAACTACTACTCTGATGGGAGTGGGGGTATGCCGAAATCGTTTAGTGGCGCAAGTGTATCAGGCGGCATTGCTAATTCAGGATCCATTGTTGCAACAGACGCAGGAATTGTGGTTGGTGGACTTGATAAAACCACCGCCGAGCACGATGAACCGCTTGACCCCAAGGATGGTTTTAGTAACGCAAGTGTATCAGGCGGCATTGCTAATTCAGGATCAATTTCTGCTGGAACCGTGGGGATTATAGTTAGTGGCTTTGGGTATAATGATCCGGATAATGGAAACGTTGTATTTGCTAGCGCAAGTGTGTCAGGTGGCATTGCCAATTCAGGCTCAATTTCTGCTGGATCCACTGGGATTAGTGTGATGAGCAGCGCAGGTGTGTCAGGTGGTATTGCTAATTCAGGATCAATTACTGCTGTAGACGTGGGGATTAAGGTTGCTGGCTGCTATTATGATGGTGAGTGTTATTCTTCTACTATGTCAGGTGGCATCGCTAATTCAGGAGTAATTTCTGCTAGAGACACTGGGATTGGGGTTTTTAGTAGCGCAACTGTGTCAGGTGGTATTGCCAATTCAGGCTCAATTTCTGCGGGAAACACGGGGATTGCGGTTAGGGGCGAAGAGGCGTATGTAACACAGTTTGTTGGTAGGGCGCAAAGTGTGGTGACGGGTTTTTTTAGTGACGCAAGTGTATTAAACGGCATTGCTAATTCAGGATCGATTTCTGCTGGAGACACAGGGATTGGAGTGTTTAGTAGCGCAACTGTATCAGGCGGCATTTCTAATTCAGGATCAATTTCTGCGAAATACGCGGGGATTATGGTTAGGGACGAGGATACTGCTGTAGAAGTCGCCAAATTAGATAAGGGGCTTTTTAGTGACGCAAGTATATCAGGCGGCATTGCCAATTCAGGTGTAATTTCTGTTACTGGAGAACAGAGTGTCGGGATTGGGGTTGGTAGTAGTGCAACCGTAAACGGCAACATTTCTAATTCAGGTTCAATCTATGCAACAAATGGCACGGGAATTGCGGTTGTTAATAATGCATCTGTTATAGGCAGTATTTATAATTCAGGCTTAATATCTGCAGCAAATAGTATGGGGATTGCAGTTGTGAATCACGGAGCAGTTGACTTAGGGAAAGCTAATAACGCAGATGTATCAAGCGGCATTTTAAATAGCGGAACCATCCAAGGTGGTAACGGTAAGCCTGCTATTTTTGTGGAAACCAATAGTACAGTACCCAACCTAAATATCATCGGTCAAAGCGCACACATTATAGGGGATGTTGACGCTCAGCCTACAAAAGTCTATATAAACTCTGGCGCTAATTTTACCAGTGAGGGCAATTTTACGGTGGCAGGATTCATCATACAGCCTGGCGCTTTTTTTAATATGGCGAATACAATCATAACCCCCCTCCTCGATAATAGCGGCACCCTATTTATAGCTAATGGAACCACAGCACACCTTGTTGGTGACTATAGTCAAGAACAAGGAGGTAGCTTTCAAATCGGCGCTCAAAATACTAGCAGCTATGGTCAATTGTCTGTGAAGGATACCATAGATTTTTCGAATAGTGGTGCCGTTGATGTACAACTAACTCCGAACAGCTCTTTTCACCCAGGAGATAGGTTGAATAATG